>Ga0209707_1000098_pt1 | contig 56504 bp, 47 predicted proteins | sample EN4Hudsemesocosm_FD_184630 | JGI IMG/M metagenome (GOLD analysis project Ga0209707, IMG submission 184630) | Methane-oxidizing microbial communities from mesocosms in the Hudson Canyon - EN4B Hudson Canyon (SPAdes) (version 2) | ecosystem: Environmental > Aquatic > Marine > Cold seeps | place... | reverse complement strand
GCTTAATAGAATCTGCAAAAGCCAATGGACTGGAACCCTATGCTTATCTTAAGCAGGTGCTTACTGCTTTGCCCTATGCTGAATCTGTCGAAGATATTGAAGCTTTATTACCTTGGAATATTAAAAAAACAGAGCCTGCCAAATAAGCAAGTACGTGCTTCAATGAGCGCTTACTCAGCAAGAAGGTATTAAAGGGTGGGAGGGACTGAGAGTCGAGCTAGAAAATAGCCAATAATTTTACAATTCTAAATATTGGTTAATAAGTGTTAAATCTTGTTCAGTTAAGTTACTGGTTGTTTGTTTTAATTTAATACCATTGATTAAATAGTCGTAGCGTGTTCTTGAATGATCTCTTTTAGCTCTATATAGATTCCTTTGTTCAGCTAAAACATCAACCATAGTTCTAGTGCCTACTTCAGAACCTGCTAGTGTAGCTTCTAAAGAACTCTCGGCTGATGTAACGGCTGCTTTTAATGCATGTACTCGACTAATACTAGAATTCATGTCTCGAAAAGCATTCCGAAGTTCTTTTTTTACTTGTCTTTTTGTTGCTGTTAAAGCTTCTTTTGATATTTCAAAATCATATTGTGCTTGTTTAGACCGAGAGCTTACTATACCGCCTTGAAAAAGAGGTATGTTTAATTGAAGCCCTACACTTTGAGTATCTCCTCTAGAACCAAAGCTACTATTGACATCTTGAACACCATAATTAGCAACAATATCCAAGGTAGGTAGATGTCCCGATTGTTGAAGTGAAATATTTTTTCTAGAGACTTCTGCTTGATTAAGAGCTGAAATTATCTGTAAATTATTTGTTTCAGCAATTTTTGCCCATTCTGAAATGTTATTGGGGGTCGGAGGGGTTAGATCTATATTTTTTGAGAGTGTTAATAAATTAAGGTCTGATTCTCCAATAATTTCGATTAAAGTTTCTTTGCTGTCATCAACTTCATTTTCAGCCTCAATTTTGTTTGCTCTTGCTTGGTCATAGCCAGCTTGAGCTTCATAAACATCAGTAATTGCAATTAAACCAACATCAAAGCGTTGTTGTGCTTGTTCTAACTGTTTATTAATGGCTTCAAGTTCAGAGATAGAAAATTCAAGGCTATCTTGTGCTGACAGAATATTAAAATACGCTTCAACAACTTTAACCATTAAAATTTGTTTTTCAGCTTGGAAGTCGGCTTCCGCTTTAGCAATTCTATTACTTGATTGGTCAAGTTCTACCCAATGCTCCCAATGAAAAACAGGTTGAGAAAAGTTGACAGTAAACCCATGGTTCCAGTAATTTTGAGTACCAGAGCTTTGAAAGTTAGCTTTTTTATTATGAATTCTATCTCGGCTTGTATGCCCATCAACAGAAATAGTGGGAAGCATCTTAGCAATGCTTTGAGATTTTGTTTCACCTACCGAATATTGTGTCAAGAAAGCTTGCTTTAAAATAGGGTCATTTTCAATAGCGAGCTGGTAAGTATCAATAAGATCTTGAGAATGTGCAGACCCAAGATAAGTTGCTAGAAGAAAAATCCCTACTAATTTAGTTTTCAAAATAAGGTGCCTTGTATATAAATGATATGATGATAAGTTACCTATATAAAAATAGGCTATATCATTTTAATATAGCACATAAACCTTATATTTATTTTCAGTACCATTGAAAAATAGAGTATAAAAATCTGTTAGCAATTAATATTTAATATAATGAAAAGAAACCGTTTAATAGTTATTAGTTTGATTAGTTTGTTAATGTCTGGTTGTTCAAGTCTAGGTAAAGGCGTTACCGAGGCTTTTCTGGAAAAACAAGAATCTGAGGATACACGCGTTTGTGAAATTTGGGGGCAGGCATTTACAGGTTTAGATTCCCATGGTCTAGAGCATAATGGAAAAGTCAAAGTCTTGATGGTACATGGGGTTGGCGAACACCAGCCAGGCTATTCAACAGAGTTTTATGAAAAATTAGCTAAGGAACTGGGGTTGTCAGTCACCTCAAAAACTCATAAAGATATTGAATTGAGTAATAAAGAAAATTCAACTAATGCACTGGGTAAATTACGAATTAACCGGTATTTAACTAAGGACCAGTCTCAGGAATATTTGTTTTATGAATTAACGTGGTCTGATATTACGGCTAAAGAAAAAGAGGTTTTAGCTTATGATAATTCAGGTGAATATTCATTTAGACGGGCAGAAGTGAATGATTTAATGAAACGCTTTTCGAATGATACAGGTCCAGATCCTATTATTTACTTAGGTGAAAGTCGACAAAGTATTCTTTCGTCCTTTGCCCAGTCGGTTTGTTGGATGACATCTGGAGATTGGGATGATTTGCCTACTGATAAACGAGCTATTTGTGAGAAATCAAATGTTGACTCTATTAATAAGGATCAATATGCTTTTATTTCACACAGCTTAGGGAGTCGAATTACTATTGACGGAATGCAATATATCGCTGAAAGATTAGGTCATAATCAGGGTAAAAATAAAGAGTCTGTTATTGCGCTTAAGGAAAAAATAATTCCGATGTATATGATGTCTAATCAACTACCTATGCTTCAGTTAGGTCGAAAAATACCTGAAGTGAGTAATCAAAAAGCACAATATTGCGATGAAGCAGGGGAAAATTATGCTGAAAGGTTGTTGAAAAAAACACCGATCATTGCATTTAGTGATCCTAATGATTTATTGAGCTATGCGATTCCACCAAGGTTTGTAGATAAATATTTAGATTCTCGGTTATGTATAGATGTAACGAATATTAATATTAATGTGGCATTTGTTTATGATGTTTTTGGGATGGGGAAAATGGCCAATCCAATGGATGCGCATATTGGGTATGATACAGATGATAGAGTGGTTGCCTTAATTGCGAAAGGAATGGGGGGCAATAATACTGCTAATATTGTAAAAGAACGTTGTCGATGGATTGAAACGATTGAATAGTTTTACTGTTTTTAAAAGGCCTACAACTCATTTAATATGGCAGGACTAAAAAAGTATTACCTTATTTATTCTGAGTGTACCGAAGAAGAATTAGATAATTTAAAGACTCATACCTTGGTCATTGACAAAGGTATTGAGTTACGACAAGTCAAATTATCTGAGTTGGCTTCAATTCATGTCAATGATGAGCTTAATCATGCCTTAGTATGGCTAGAACAAAAAGATTATCCACAACTTTTGCTATTGGCAGAACAAAAAAAATTGTCTTTGGGTTTTTTGCCAATAAAAGGTGATACACATTGTCAGTTCTATAAAAATTTAGATTTGCCTCATAGTTTTGGTGATTGCCTTGAAATTGCCTTACATGAGGATCCTTTATATATAGATTTGGTTGTTTGTAATTCGGTTCTTGTCACTAATGGCGTGAATTTAGAAAATCAAACAACGATGAGTGAATTTATTGGGGACAGCCATACTTATAGAGGGTGGCATAAGTTTGAATTTCAAATTAAACGGTTTTTTCATGCTTTTTCTCTTACACCTCATCCTGCTACTTTTATTACGGCAAAGGGTAAGTTAATTGCTACAGCCATTACAGGGATGGTTTTATTAGATTTTCATAAGAGCTGTGCATTAACTCAATTATTTAATGACTCAGTATCTTTAAAAGATAAGCGTATTTCTATTGCATTATTTGCACCCCAGTCGATTTTGTCATATTTACAACTTTCTTCAGCCACCTTTATAGGGGCTAAAAATAAAGTATTGCCTAAACAAATTGGATATATTAGAACTGAATCATTAACGATTAAAACGCCTATTGATACACATTATTTGGTAAATAACCAACCGTTGACTACACGAGAACTTGTTATAGAAACGCTAAGTGAAGGTATCCAAGTCAATGCGGGGGTTAAGTTTAGAGAAAGTCAACAATATACTGATGATAAAGAAAATGTTATCTGTGATCAGTTACCTCAACAGGAAAGCAGGGTTAAGTATTTAGGTGATACATTACCTTTTTTTACTCATGCTTTAGAGTCTGATTTTAAAGATTTATTTTTGTCTTTAAAAGAAAGTGCTAATGTGAATAGTACTTATATTTTATTGATGATATTAAGTACTTTATTGGCAACACTGGGTTTGTTTTTAAATAGTCCCTCTGTTGTGATTGGTGCAATGGTTTTGGCACCTTTAATGTCACCTATTATTTCATTTTCAATGGGTTTATTACGATCAAATAGTGATTTAAGTCAGCGATCATTTTTTACCCTGTTTACAGGTATATTTATAGCTTTAAGTTTATCTGCCGCTATTGCTGCCTTATTACCCTTTCAAGAGCTGACAAATGAAATACAAGGACGGTTACATCCTTCGACATTAGATTTGCTTGTGGCAGTACTTTCAGGAATTGCTGGCGCATTTGCTAATGCAAGAGAAAATATAGCAAAAAGTTTGCCAGGTGTGGCTATTGCTGTAGCCCTAGTTCCTCCATTATGTGTTTCAGGTATTGGCATAGGCTGGTGGAATTTCGAAGTGTTTTTTGGCGCGATGTTGCTGTTTTTGACTAATTTGACGGGCATTATTATGGCTGCAGGTTTATCATTTATGGTGATAGGGTTTGCCCCTTTTTCTCGTGCTAAAAAAGGAATACTTTTATCTATTTTTATGGTTTCAATTATTTCTATTCCTTTGTTTTTTTCTTTCTTTAACATGCAAGAAAGGGCGGTTATAAAAAAACAATTGTTACGAGAAAAATATGATATTGCTGGGCATGTCTATCAATTGAAGAATGTAAAGGTAGGATTGGGGAATCCCATTAATATAAGTAGTGATTTAATGAGTACACAAATTTTGGATAGGGAATTGTTGATGAAATTTGAGCAACACCTTAGCAAACAGTTTGGTAGAGCTGTTACAGTAGACTTTTCTATTCGCTTAGTAACAGATAATTATTTTGATAAGGACTGATAATGAAATAACTTCCCAGTTTTGACTGGTATTTTAACGCCAGAGAAGCACTAAAAAAATAGTTGCGTAGCTCTTGCTATGCGCCCATTTTATTTGCACTCCGGTGAAATCAAAACCCTGTGCCAAGCTTCGGGAACTTAATTTAATGCTCTGTCTTAAACTGTCATAACAAATCTATAAAATAATCAGGTTTTATGGCTTGATAAAATTAACAACAAGAACCACGAGATAAATCAAAAAAACATGGAAATAAACGAACTAGAAAAACCTGAATATTATATTAATCGCGAGTTAAGTTTATTAGAATTTAATGTTAGAGTTTTAGCTCAGGCAAGGGATAATAAAATTCCCTTGTTAGAGCGGCTTAATTATTTATGTATCTCTAGTTCTAATCTGGATGAGTTTTTTGAAGTGCGAGTTGCTAGTGTGCTGCAAATGGCTAATATTGACCCTGATGCCTTTAGCTCTGATGGATTAACACCTCATGAGCAGCTTGGACAGATTTCAGCTAAAGCACATGAGTTGGTGGAAGAGCAATACCATGTCTTAAATAATATTTTAATTCCTGAGCTAGAAGAAGAAGGGATTAAATTTGTTCGTAGAGATAAGTGGACAGATGTTCAGCGTAAGTGGTTATTAAAGTTTTTTAATGTTGAATTATTACCCATTTTAACCCCAGTTGGCCTTGATTCTGCCCATCCTTTTCCTCGAATTTTAAATAAAAGTTTAAATTTTATTATTTCTTTAACCGGGAAAGATGCTTTTGGGCGAAATAGTGGCCGAGCCATATTACAAGTCCCTCGTGCGTTACCGCGTATTATCCAGTTACCTGCTGAGGAAACTGATAGTGGTGAACATGATTTTGTGTTTCTTTCCTCAATCATTCATGCCTTTGTCAATGAATTATTTAATGGCATGAATGTGAAAGGATGTCATCAATTTCGAGTGACAAGAAATAGTGACTTTTTTGTAGATGATGATGCTATTGATGATTTACTCCATGCCGTTGAAGGTGAGTTAGTTATGCGTAACTATGGGGATGAAGTTAGGATTGAAATAGATGAAAATTGTCCAGAAGAAACAGTGTTTTTCTTAAAAGAACGCTTTAGATTAAATTCTGAACGTGTTTTTCATGCAAGAGGCCCTGTTAATTTGAGCCGTCTACAGGCAATTTATAATTTAATTGAAAGACCTGACTTAAAATTCCCACCTTTTAAGCCATACTCTCCACCTCAATTAGGTAGAAAGAAAAATATATTTGATGCTATTAAAAAGCAAGATATTTTATTGCACCATCCTTATGAGTCTTTCTTACCCGTCGTTGAGTTTATTCGTCAAGCAGCTATTGACCCTAATGTATTAGCAATTAAACAAACACTTTATAGGACGGGGGTGGATTCACCTATTGTTAATGCTTTGGTCAAGGCTGCAAGAGCGGGTAAAGAAGTCACGGTTGTTATTGAGTTACGTGCGCGGTTTGATGAAAAAGAAAATATTAATCTAGCCTCTAAATTACAGGATGCTGCGGTGCATGTTGTTTATGGTGTTGTTGGGTATAAAACACATGCAAAAATGTGTCTAATATTAAGAAAAGAAATCAAAGTTTTACGTAATTATGTTCATTTAGGGACTGGTAACTATCATCCAAAGACAGCTAAGCTTTATACGGATTATGGTTTATTTTCTTGTAATAAAGAATTGGGTGAAGATGTTAGGCGAATTTTTGTACAATTAACCAGTTTAGGAAAGGTAACTAAATTAAATAAACTATTACAGTCGCCTTTTACTCTACATAATGGCCTTCTCAAAAAAATTGACCGTGAAATAGAAAATAAAAAGGCGGGTAAACCTGCAAAAATAATTATCAAAGTTAATGCTGTTGTTGAAGAGCAATTAATTCAAGCACTGTATCGTGCATCTCAAGCAGGTGTTAAAGTGCAATTAATTGTGAGGGGGGTCTGTAGTTTAAGACCTGGAATTGAAGGGCTTTCTGAAAATATTGAAGTGAGATCTATTATTGGTCGTTTTTTAGAGCATACACGTATTTATGCTTTTGAAAATGGAGGCGATTGGGAAGTTAATGGGGCTAGTGCGGATGTTATGAATCGTAATATGTTTAGTCGAGTTGAAACATTTTTTCCTATAGAAAGTAAAAAATTACACGATAGAATACTTCAAGATTTAGATTGTTATTTAAAAGATAATTCCCAATCTTGGCTGTTGCAAAGAGATGGAAGCTATATACAAGTACAGCCTAAAGAAGGAGAAGAAGTTTATATGGTTCAAAATGAATTATTAAAAGAATTTCAATGATTTTATAGATAATAAATTTCTGTTATTTGGGGATAAACATGAAATATATAGTAAAAAAATTAAATGAAGATTTTATTTTTGAAGAATTAGAGCAAGTAAGGATGCAATTTGTTGATGCACTAGCTTATACCATGGAAAGTGCCAATATTTTATTTGATAGTAAAGCAAGTGATCCTTTAGATATTTATATTGGATATGATTTTCAACAAAAAGAAGGTGAGGAAGTTATCTATGGTTTTAACTTGGGCGAAGAATTAGCCCATAGTTTTGGACTAGATGCTGAAAAAACTCATTCATCGGAACAACTTTTAAATATTGCTAATAGCCTTAGGAAACTTTCTGATGAAATAGAAAATAGGTATGATGCTGAGCCAGCCAAAACACTCTCTGATATCAGAGAGAAGAAAGAGAAAAAGGAAGCAGAGTTTGCAGAAAATATGAATCGTTCATACCGAGAGGTATTGAAGGATGCAAAAGCACAAGACCAGGCATTACAAAAAAAACGTTCATTAATTGGCATGTCAGACTCTTTAATACATAAAACAATAAAGGGCGTATTTAAAAACCTTTAAGCCCTTTTGTTATAAGGTATTGAGTTAAACCGCAATATTAATGTTGTTGCCAATATTACCATTGGCTTGTGGTACAGATTGAATAAGTTGTAGAGCTGCTTGTCCATCAGCTTTGGCTTGGTCGTTGACCTTCTTTAGCATGGTTGTTTCTAATTCAGAGGCTGTGCGTTGGGCTGACAATACGGGTGATACTTGAGCGGTTCTTGCAATATCCATGATGTTTTCCTCGTTTAATTCTTATGTAAATCCTATACTATTTAAACACTAAAATCTGCTGAATAAATCACATTTAAACTCTTGCCTAAAAAATAGTTGATTTTATGTTTTTTTAGGTTAAATCAGAGGGTGAGGCTATTAATATTGAGTTTCTGGGTAAAAATATTTTAAAAATAGTCCCCCCTTTTGGATTGAGTTCTGCCCAAATTTTGCCTTTGTGGGCATTAATTATTTCTTGGCTAATAGCCAGTCCCAGGCCTGTACCTCCTGCGCCATTTTTAGTTTTACTGCTTTGAATAAATTTATTAAAAATGGTGGATAATTCATTTTCTGGAACCCCAATGCCTTGATCGGTGATTGAAACCATAATGCCTGCAGTGGTTTGTGTATCTGATTCCCTTTTTCCTAAAATAATATTGGTATTTTCAATATGAACAGAAATTGACTTATGTTCGGGAGAATAGTTAATAGCATTGGCAATCAAATTGCTGAGAACTTGTAGTATTTGTGACTTATCACATGGAACGACAGATGAAGTCATAGGTTCATCTAGAATGAATGTAATATGCTTTTCTTTAATTTTTGCTGAGTATTCAATATATATTTGCTGAGAGAGCAAATATATATCATTATTTTCTATCGAAAGTTCAGTTTTACCCGATTCAAGTTTAGATAAATCCAGCAGGTTATTTAATAAAGAAAGCAACCTTTGGCTGCTAATATCTATATTATTAAGAAATTTTAATAGTTTATCAGTGTTTTGTTGGTTTAAAGGTGTGCTTTTAAATTGTTTTAGGCATAAATGGGTAAAGCTAATAATGGCATGCATAGGTGTTCTAAGTTCATGTGACATATTAGCTAAAAATTCACTTTTAGTTTTGTTAGCAATTTGTGCAGCATCTCTAGCATTTATTAGATCACTAATTTGATCATCAACTAATTCTTGCAAATGATCTCTATGCTGTTCTAATTGACTTTCATATTGTTTGTTTTCTGAGATATTTATAAGAATACTTAAGTATTGATAAGGAGTATTATCTTGATCTAGAAAAGGGGTGATACTTTCGGTAAACCAGGTTTGTTGATCTAAGTTATTTAGATAACAGGACTCACCAACCCAAGGGGTACCTCTGGATAAAAATTCTCTTCGTTGTTTTAAGATTGTTTCGCTGTCTGGAATACCGTTATATTTAGATTGAATAAACTGCTCACCTATAAATTCAAGTCGTTGTCGCCCTAATAAACGACAAAAGTGATCATTAACATCAAGAACACGAAAGTCTTTATCTCGCATAATAACGCCGGCTGCAAGGTCTAATGCGTGTTTATGATCAGCTAATTCTTTTTCTAGTTTTTTATTTAGTGTGATATCCCTAAAAAAACAAACAATAACTTCATCAGATATACTCGAATCAGCATTTTCTATTTCATCTGCAAAAGGGTCTTCATCAAAAATAACTGTATTTTCGGTACTTGATTGACTTGTTGACACATTGAGAAGGATGTCAAATCCCATTCGATGCTTTCCTATCAAAGGGGTCTCTGTTGATATGCGAGAAGATATAAAATAGTTAATGTATGCACCGACATTATTTTTAGCCCAATTAGGACAGGGGATTAGATGCGGTATTTTACGGGTGATAACTTCACTTTCACTGTATCCAAAAATATGTTGAGCCGCTATATTAAAGGATTCGACAGAGCCTTCAGAATTGAAGGTGATGATTCCGTCGGAGGCATTGTGTAGTAAAGATTGTAGTTTTGCTTGAGCAGTAATAAGCTCAAAACCAGCCTGAGAAAGCTCAGTATTTTGCTTCTTTAATTCATTTAGCTCTTGCACTACTTGGGTGATTTCAGTAGATTGCGCCTGGTTTATGGAATTCATTAAACAGACTAATCTATAATAAGTTGAGCGCGTACTTCATTGCCTTTTCCTTTATATTCAATGGATGAAAAACTTAATTTGTTGGCAATGGCTATGCCTCTTCCGTGAGTATCCATTACTCGATTAGGGTCAAAATCCATATAGGTATTCCAGTCAAAACCATGACCTTGATCTATAATTATAATTTCAATTTTATTGATATAGCGTTGAAACTGTAGGGTTGCTCTTTTATTCTTATTTAGCTCTGATTCTAAACGTTTTGAGATTTCTTGAAGCCAAAGTCCTTTATCATTTAGTTCAGATTTTTCTTGATAGCTAATGCCTAAATTACCATGTTCAATAGCATTGACCATTAACTCAGTCAGTCCCATGACTATTTTTTCAGGTTCGGGGCACGTGTTTGAAACTAAAGAGGCAATAGAACGGGCTTCATCTAGCGTAGAAAACTCAAATAAAGCCGAGTTAAGCATACCCATGGTGAGTTTTGTTTGCTCTAAAGACGTCTTAATTTCTTTATAACGGTATCTATCGTTGACTGCCGTTTTTACAATAGATAATAGAACTTCTTCTTCAAATGGTTTGGTTAAATAGTAAAAAGCCCCCGCATTTAGCCCTTCAGAAATATCAGCAATACTTGCTTTCGCTGTTTGAAATATAACGGGGCAGTGTTGTAATACGGGATGTTCTTTCAGTTTTTCTAATACCTCCATACCATTCATATTGGGCATCATTCTGTCTAATAAGATAACATCATAGCTTTCAGGGTTACTTTTTAGCATCTCCCATGCAATGAGGCCATCTTCCGCTGTACTCGTCTTATAATCGTCAGACAAGTACTCAGAAATTATTTCTAAATTTAAATCTTCATCGTCAACAATTAATATATGAGCTTGATCTGTATCCATGATGTAATATCTTTAAATAATGTTGGTTTAATAACGGCTAAAACAATAAACTTGAGTATAGATGAAAATAAACCAAAAAGAAGTTAAGTTTGCGCAATTAGGTGATGAGGTATTAAAAAGGCAGGCTTTAATGGTGGCTGACTTTCAATCAATACAGACAAGTGAAATCATTAAAACGATGATGACAGCGTTATTAAATTCTAAGGGTGTTGGATTAGCTGCGCCACAAATATTTCATTCGCTAGCTATTGTTATTATCGCTTCACGACCTTCAAAACGATATCCTTTAGCGCCAGAAATGGAACCTATTGTTATGATAAACCCTAGCTTTAAAGTTTTACTGACTGATAAAATAAAAGACTGGGAAGGGTGTTTAAGCGTTTCTGGTGTTAGGGCTTTGGTGCCCCGATATAAAAAAATAAAAATTGACTATTTTGATCAACAAGGACATAAACAAAAATTAATAGCCGAAGATTTTATTGCACGCATCTTTCAACATGAATATGATCATTTAAATGGCTTAGTGTATCTTGATCGAGTCGAAGATGATGAGGATATTATTTCAGAGGCAGCATTTCAAGAAATGATGCAACAGCTGTGTGATTAAAAACTAAAACCGTAAATTTTTTAGAAAAATAATATGACAAATAATGTATTAGAAAACAAAAATATTCCTCAAGTTGCCATGGAACCTATGAATGATGTGCATAGAGATGAATTGGCCATTGTGAATGCCCTCTATGCAGAAATGCTTGAAGGTAATACTAACAATATTACGGAATTGTGCGAACAATGGCTTGAACATACGAAAGCACATTTTGATAGAGAAAAGTCTATGATGGAGAAATATGGTTTTCCTGCATTTCATTGTCATCAAGAAGAACATATTAAAGCATTACAACAGCTTGAATCTATTATCCAAGCTTGGAATGATAAACATAATTTAGAAAGCCTAACAACTTATGTTAAAGAGACTTGGCCTAAGTGGTATGTTAATCATATATCGACAATGGACACAGTGACTTCAGCTTTTATAAAACAAAGCATGTTAAATGAATAAAGTCTTTTTTGATGAAATTCCCTTTAAATAATATTGAATTTTGCATATTTTGTTCTGCTGTGCTTAAATCTGCTGAATGCACTGGTAGAGTGGTACTGTTCTAATATTTTGCCAGTCTATATTTATAATAAGTTTTGAGGAATCACCTCGCCACAAAACTTACTTTTCTTTTTATTAATGAGGTGTGAATTTGGAGATTTTTATATGAATAGTCTTACTGCACTTTCTGTAAGTATTGGTGTTTTAGCTGGTTTTGCAGTTTTTCTGGCTGTAGGGCCACTTGCAGGTGTGTTTTTTATCTGGGCTTTAACTATTGCATGGGCTGCTTATTTTGCTTTAGGTGGTGATGATGAAGCGGCTAAAAACGTAGCAATTTGTAGTGTATTTGGTGTGGTTATGGCATGGTATGCGGCAGTTCAATTAACAAATATCCCAGCTGATGCAGCTTTAGGCTTCCCATTTATGGCGGCTATTGTGGTAACTATTTCAGTTATCGTTTCATGTTTAGCTGCAAACCTTAAAGTGCTTTCTTGTATTCCAGCAACAGTACTTGGTTATTCAGCTACTTTCGCATACATGTTGCAAACACCTGATATTTTAACGCCAGATGTTCTATTGGCAGCAAGTTGGAGTAATCCTTTATTGATTACTTCTTTCTCTCTTGTTCTTGGTGTTGGTTTTGGTATTGCATCAGGAAAACTAGCTGCGAAGTGGACGACTAAAGAAGGTTAATTTGTAGAATAGGGTGGACAATGTCCACCCTATTATTAATTGTCCTTAAAGTTTTTGAAACAATTAATATTGTATTAATGGCTACCATAATGCGATTCAATATAACGTTCAACCAATTCCTGAAACTCTTCAGCAATTCGATCACCTTTTAAAGTGACTGTTTTTTCCCCATCTTCATAAACTGGTGCCACAGGCGTCTCACCAGTACCTGGTAAGCTTATACCAATATTAGCATTTTTACTTTCTCCAGGACCATTCACTACACAGCCCATAACAGCCACTTCCATTTCTTCAACGCCTTTGTATTTTCCTTTCCAAACGGGCATTTGGTGTCGTAAAAAAGATTGAATATCTTGTGCCAATTTTTGGAAATAATCACTGGTTGTGCGTCCGCATCCAGGGCAGGCAATTACCATGGGGGTAAACGAGCGAAAGCCCATCGTTTGTAATAGTTCTTGACCAACAATCACCTCATTTGTTCTATCACCACCTGGTTCAGGTGTTAAAGAAATACGAATAGTATCCCCAATACCTTGTTGCATAAGGACAGATAAAGCTGCTGATGATGAAACAATACCTTTAGAACCCATCCCAGCTTCAGTTAAACCAAGATGTAAAGCATATTCACAACGAGCAGCAAGGTCTTGATAAATACTAATTAATTCTTGAACATTACTAATTTTACAGGAAAGGATTATTTTATCTTTTCCTAAGCCATATTCTTGAGCTTTCGCAGCACTTTCTAAGGCCGAAATAACAATAGCTTCACGTGTGATTGCCGGAAGTTCTTGAGGTGTGTCTAATAATCTATTTTCATCTAATAAACGCATTAAAACAGATTGATCAAGACTCCCCCCATTAACACCAATACGAACAGGCTTATCATACTGGCAAGCAAACTCAATCATTTGTTGGAACTGAGGGTCACGGTTTTTACCTCTTCCCACATTGCCAGGGTTAATTCTGTATTTAGCTAATGTTTGTGCACACTCAGGGTATTTTTCTAATAGTTTGTGACCATTAAAATGAAAATCACCCACAATGGGGACAGTAAACCCTTTTTGTACTAATTGATTATGAATTTCTGGTACAGCTTTTGCCGCTTCTTCAGTGTTAACAGTGACTCTAACAAGTTCGGAGCCTGCTCTGGATAATTCCATTATTTGTTGAACTGAACCAGGAATATCAGCAGTGTCCGTATTGGTCATTGATTGAACGACAATAGGAGCGCCTCCTCCTACTTTAATATCGCCAACTAAAACTGGGTGTGTTTGTTTTCTAGGGCTAATTGACATGGTATTTTTCTGAAGTAAATAGATAGAGTAAATCTGAAATTATGCGCTAAGCTAATTAAGATGTGGTGTATATTTTTTTGCTAGATTATACTCCATCCCTGAAATTCATTAAGAGTTAAATTGTGAGAATAAATTATTTTTCTGATGTTCATTTAGAATTTGGCCCTCAGGATTTACCTGATAATAATGCTGATATTATTGTCGCGGCAGGTGACATTGGTATTTTTAAGCAAGGTGTTAAGTGGTTGAAAAAACTGGATAAGCCTATTGTTTATATCGCAGGAAATCATGAATTTTATACTCAGGAATATAATCAAACTTTAAAAACATTACGAGAAGAATGTGAGGGAACCTCTATTCATTTTCTTGAGAATGATAGTTTTATTTTTAAAGGTGTACGGTTTTTAGGTTGTAGTTTGTGGGCTGATCTTTTGTTAGAAGGTGAGGATAAATCAGCCGCTCTGGGTAAAACTTTAAATGACTTTAGAAAAATTAAGTTTAATAATCAAGCGTTTAATCAAGAAGATTTTAGTAAACTTCATCATCATTCGAAAACGTGGCTCGAAAAAGAATTAGCTAAGTCCTATGATGGGAAAACAGTTGTCGTTACTCACCACGCACCGACTGAATGGAGTTGGGATGACTCAAGAAATAAGCTTAAGAAAATGGCATATTGCACCGATTTAAGGTATCTCTTTCATGAATATGAGATTGAGGCATGGTTTCATGGTCATATTCATAGTCCTGGAGATTATAGAATTGCAGGTGCTAGAATTTTAAGTAATCCAAAAGGTTATGTTGGAAGAAAGGTTGTGGAAACTTTTGACAAAAACAGGATGGTTATTATTTAAATAGGTAAGGTTGCTGTCAATAAAAAAGAAGAGAATGTTAACTTTAGCAGAAATTTTTAAATTTAATTCGCCTTACAGAATTGGAGCCAAGGAAATTATAAAGGGAAGTTGAAAGTGATGATGATCTGAATTTAGGCGACAACAAAGAAATGAAGTCAGTAAAATAATAGTACAGATTTATACTATGGCTGAAAAACTCAAAAATATGTAATTTTGAATCAAGTCCTAATTAACCATTGTTATGAGTATATTAATGTTCCAAAGCTTTGCACACTCGTTTCTTCTCACTTGAGGGCATAGATATCTACACAAGTATGTTCTTTTTCTCTACAAAGAAAAAAACAAAGATAAGATGTTGATTATATTCTCCTTCCCCGGCCCTCTCCAGCAAGAGTAAGAGACGATCTCAACCTATGTTATTATAATTATAAAGTTGTGTAGATACCTAGGCCTTGAGGGATAAGGCTAGGATGAGGGTGAAATAGAATGCCATAACTTTTGGAGCGATTTATAACTTCAATAAGCGAATAAAAGAGTCGCTAGGTTTATTCGGAAATATGGAATAAAATTAATGGATATTAACAAAGCATGGCTGGTTCTAGTTTGATTTTCCTTCTTTGCTAAAGAGAAGGGGGAAACCTATGTTTTTTATTAATACTGCGTTGATGTATAATTATGATTCAGTAAAATAGTCAGCATTATGAATTTTACTTACTTAAAGTTAACACCTTCTAACTACTATAGCTATGATATGTATCATTAGAGAGTAGTGAAACCTAAGTTTTATAGTTGACATAATGGTAAAAAAGAATTATTTTGAAATCTAATTGACAGTGTAAACCTGAATAATCCGATATTATTAATTATTCATGCATTGTTATATGATAAATTGGACAATAGGAAAAGTTTCCTGAATTTTATTTCTACTAAGTACCTGTGCGCAATTAATTTAACTGATTTTTCAAGGGTATTTATAGGGAAAGCAGGGCAATAGTGCCTGTTTGAATAAAAAAACAAGCTCAATGTGCTGAATATAATCCTGTTAAAAAGAAGGGTTTAAGGTGGAAAAGTAAAATGTCTCTTTTTCAAAGTTCGTAGCGAAAACAGAAACAAAGTAAAATAGCTGAAATAGCCAGTGCAGAAGCCTGATGTTTTCAGTATTATCGGGCATGGTTATGTGCTCAAATTAGATTCAAGTTCTGATTTTGTAATGGTGATAGCAAATCAGAATTATATTTTTCACCAAAGATAGAGAGAGCGTTATGAGTAAAGGCACAGTTAAGTGGTTTAGTGCAGATAAAGGTTTCGGTTTTATTACTCCAGAAGACGGAAGCAAAGATTTGTTTGTTCATCATTCTGAAATTCAAGCTGGTGGCGAATACGCGACATTGAATGATGGCCAAGCCGTTGAGTTTGAAGTGGGTCAGGGACAGAAAGGTCCATGTGCAAATAAAGTTGTTGTAGTTTAAGCGATAGCACATAAAAAATGACTACGGTATTAAATAGTCATTAGTTAGCTGTACTGACTCGGATTTAACCAGACACTACCTCGTTTTTTTAAGGTGTCTGTCTGGTTAGATTGGAGTCAGGTTTTTTGCTCGAATCGTATTACAATCAAGCAATGCTTCTTTAATTCTTTGTTCACAGCGTATTTTTCCTCGATTAATTTGGTCTATCAAATTCAGAATGAGAGTCGGTAGCGAATGCAGGGCTTTCTAAAAACACTTTTAATCTTTATGCATATTGGCTAGTTACTAGGGAGTAAAATAACTTATCATTAGGCCTTAATATCTTCTAAAATACTATAAAGACAAGGAATAACAAACAATACCAGTAGGGTTGAGGTTGCAATACCAAAAATAATACTAATAGCTAAAGGGATAAGTATTTGTGCTTGAGGGCTTTGCTCAAATAATAAAGGTGTTAAGCCTGCAATAGTAGTTATTGAGGTTAGAAAGACGGCTCTAAATCGCTCATAACTGGCTTTGGCAGCAGCATCGTGGGGTGTCATACCTTCTTGTTTATGTTTCTTAACAAATTCTACTAATAATATAGAATCATTTACCACGATACCCGCTAAGGAAACAAACCCTAGTAGTGATGGCATGGTAATATCATGCCCCATTAATAAATGCCCCCAAATAACACCAATTAAGGCTAAAGGGATGTTTACCATAACAATTAAAGGTTCTGAATAGCTACGAAATTGTAGGCTGAGTAGAATAAAAATGCCTGCCAAACCGTATAACATACTTCTACGCATAGAACTTCGGGTTAAATTACCTTCTTTTATTTCACCTTCAAAATTAACTGAAATATCAGGGTAACGAACTTTAAAGCCAGTTAAGTAATTATTTTGTAAATCTTGCAGTATGGCTTGAGTGTTATTAATTTTAGCATCAATATCACCATAGATTGTTACGGTACGTTGACCATTAATTCTTTGAATGTGCGAGTAATCACGACTAGCAATAATTTCTGCCACATTTGATAAGGGTATCATTTGTCCCGTTTCTGGGTGAATGATAGGAAAATAATCAAAATCAGCAAGTTCATCTCTTGATTGTTCATCTAAGATGACAACAACTTCAAAGGTTTCTGAGCCTATACTGGTCTCTAATATTTCAATACCTTGGTAAGCTGCTCGTATCTGTACTGCAATGGTATGGGCATCAACACCTAAAGCTAAAGCGCCAGATTTTAAATGCAAGGTGAATTCCGGTTTTCCTGGTCGTAAATCATCCATTAAATTACTGACACCTGGGTAGCCTTGTAACCAATTTTGCATTTGGTGAGATGCTTGGGATAGCTGTTTTAAATTTTCCCCTTGTAATCGTATATAAATAGCTCTGCCAGCGGGTCCAATGATGGGCTCTTTAATCGAAATGGAAAGAGCTGCTGGTATTTCTCCTGTTTTTTTATGCCATAAATCAGCAATTTCATTCATGGATTGTTTGCGTGACTCGGAGATCAACAGGTCAGCACTGACAGTGGCAACGTGAGCACCTGTTTCAAATGCATCAGCATTCATCCCATAACTTAGTGTGACAGCCTGAACAAGGTTGTCACCATATTTGTTTTTATAATCTTGATTGACCTGATTTAAACTTTCATTAAGCTTGGCAACGGTTTCTTCAGTAACAGATAAAGATGTACCGACAGGCATTAATATTCTTGCTTGTAACATATCACCTTCAATATCAGGAAATGCAGAAAATTTGACAATTCCTGAGACTAATAAGCTGACTGATAAAAATAAAAATCCAATGACTGAGCCAATAAACATATAACGATAACGAATAAGAGTCGCTACCCAAAGATGAAGTCGTTGATGGAGTTTGTTAAAAAATAAGGTAAATTTTTTACGAATGAATGAAACAGATTCATTGTTAGATTTTTCGAGTGAATGTTTTAAATGATGAGGCAATATTAAAAAAGCTTCAACAAGTGAAACGCTGATAACTGAAATTAAGACTAAAGGAATATTGCGTAGATTTTGTCCTATATCTCCACTTAAAAAAAGTAGGCCGATAAAGATACACAACGTAGTAATAAAGGATGATAAAACACCGCGAGCAACAGCTTGGGTTCCTTTAATAGCTGCTTCTGATGGTGAGTTACCTAAACTAATTTGATGTCCGATACTTTCGCTAATGACAATAGCATCATCCATTAGAATACCTAAGGCCAATAAAAGAGCAACCATGGATAGCATGTTGAGACTAACACCCCATTGAGCTAATAGCCATGTACTGGCTAAGAAAGAAACGGGAAGTCCCATAACAACCCAAAATGCATAGCGTCGTCCAAAAAATAGCCACATCACTGAAAAGACCAAAATTAATCCCTGCCAAGCATTGCTAACAAGAAGCTGAATACGGCTTTTTATGGCACTAGTAAAATCTTGAGTTAAATCAAAGCCGACTTCTTGGGGTAAGTATTGACGTTCTTTTTCTATAAATAATTCAACGGCCTCTAATATTCTTAAACTATCATCGCGTGAATTTTTTTTGATTTTTAAAAAGGCTGCAGGCTTATCGTTAAAAATGATGTTATCTGAATGTTCATCAAACTCATCAACAATAGTGGCTATATCAGCTAGGCGAATTTCAGTGCCTTGTTGACTGGTCAGTACAACAAGTTCTGCTAATTCTTTAACTGAACGAGCTTCATCATTAAACCGAATTTGATAGTCTCGTGATGCTGTGTTGATTTCACCAGCGGGTAAATCAATATCTTGTTGTCCGATAACTGTTGCAAGGTCTTGTAGGCTAATGCCATATTGACGTAAGTTTTCTTGCGATACTTGAATTTGAAATTGTCGCTTAGAAAAACCTTCTATTTCAACTAAAGGAATGCCTGGGTCCAGTAGCATTTTAGTTTTTATTTTTTCTGCTAAATCTTTCAGTTCTTGATGTCTAATATTAGCTGTTAACGCTACAGTAACTACATCTTGGGTGCGTCCTACTTCACTAATAATAGGTTCTTCAGATTCGCTCGGAAAGCTATCAATTTCATCAATTGCACTGTTAATATCATCCATAAAAACTAGAAAATCACCCGCCTCAAACATTTTAATAATGGCTACTGCATAGGAGTGATGAGCTTGGCAACTAGTTTCTTCAACAAAACTAATGCCTTCTATGGCATCTTCCATGGGCAAGCAAATTTTTTCTTCTATATCATTTGGGGTTGCTCCAGGATAGATGATTTTAACTTCTACTTCATACTTTTTTATTTCAGGTAGCGTTTCTCGTTTGATTGAGGGCAGAGTAACAAAACCAATAAATAATAAAAAAAGCATTAATAGGTTTGCAGCCGTTGGGTGGAGAGTGAAAAACCGAATCATGGTTTTGCCTCATGGTGAACCCAGTCAATGATAGATTGCTGTTGACGTGTATCTTCAACTACTGATAGTGACATACCAGCAATGGCAGGAAAAAGATCAGAAACAATGACTTTTTCACCTATTGCTAAATCAGTTTCAAATAAAGCCATTTTTCCTTGAATAAGACTGGGGTTAATAACTCTACGTTCTAATCTATTGTCAATATTAACAATAAATAACTCACCTTCATGAATGGCATCACGAGGAATAACAAAGAAATGTTTGGCTTTACCTTTGATTGTGACCTCAGTGTACATACCTTCAAGAAGAGGAGGTTTAACGCCAGGTATAATTTGAGTGTTCGGTTTGTCTACACTCACAAAAAGTCCAAGTGTTCGTGTTTTAGGATCAAGAGAACTACTAATACGCTCAACCTTTGCTAACCAGCTTGCATTGAGTTTTTCACTTAGTTTGACTTTGGCTGATAAACCTAAATTACTGAATAAGTCACTTGAAAAACCGCTCTGAAAAGCCTGTCTAATTAAATTTTGTTCTACTTGGAAATCTTTAGCTAGCGTACGAAATTGTAGTAGTGGAAATTGAGCATTGATTAATATTTTATCTGTTGTTTGGGCTGTAAATAGCAAATCTCCGCGATTAACATATTGATTGTTTTCTACTAATAGTTTAGAAATTCGAGCATTGAAGGGTAGGGTAATGGTTGTTCTGTCAAGGTTACGCTGCTGACTTGAAGCAATGGCATCTGTGCTGCTTAAATTTGCCTCTAAGCTTTTTTGTTCTTGAGGTAAAGTTTTTAAGCGACTCTTAAGAATTTGTACTTCTTGTTGCAGCTTCAGTACATCTGCATGCTTGGAGTCAGTACTAGACTGAGAAACCAAGTGTTTTTTTAACAGTTCTTGTAATCGACTCAATTCATTTTTTGCTAATGATAATTTGGCTTTGACGAGTTTTAGTTCAACTTGGGTATTTTGGATATTGACTTTTATTTCTTTTAGTTTTGCTCGATTGTAACTTGAGTTAGCCTGAGCTTGTTTTAAAGAAGATTGATAGTCATCCTCTTCGATACGAATAACAATCGTATCTTTAGGAAAAACGGCGCCATCTTTTAATAAGCTATGTAAAAAAATAATTTTTCCCGAAACTTCTGATTTTGCTTCAAATAAAATATCAGGCTTGACGACTCCAAAGCCTTTAATTGCAGGTTTGACAGAATATTGATTTACATTAATTACGCTAACAGTACTAATAAAGTCTTCCTTAACTTCATGCCGCATAGAAGGTCGAGTTTTAATAATGACGACCGCTAATACAATACAGATAACAATAATAATAGGCAGTGTTTTACGTTGGGTAAACCAATCTGGGTTCATTGAATATTCCTTAATGAGCAAGAGGGAATGATAGCTGAAATTTGATTTGTTCTAAAGAAGAATATTAGTTATTACTTATTTATTGTCTGTCGCGGTCTTGGAAACAATTAAAATTTAACTGCTGTTAGGAAAAAAGCCTTTGGTCTACATGGCTTGTGTGACACAGCGCTCATAAATGTATTTTTTTGAGGCACATTAGTAATAAATGTGACCCTTTTCAATGAATTAAATTATCAATTTTATTATGATTCTTTCCAACACTTAAGCAAAAGGCTGAGTGTGAAATGAACCATATATCTTGGTTTGTAATGTAATTGTTAGGGTGAATGTTATGACTAAAAACCAACTAATCATACCCATCATTGGTACCTTCGTTATAGGAGGTATTATGTTTCAGGAAAGTAATTCCATACCAAAAGAGAAAAGTAATGCTTTAGCGAAAGAATCAATTGTGAGTAATGAGTTAATTGGCGATACAGTTATTAAACAAAATAAATACCCAAAAATATCAAATCCTGTGGCTGAGGTTGTATCGCTACCCAGTGAAATTATTGCAGAGAGTATTCAAACTGAACCCCATGCTTTTGATCATTTAACTCAGGGTGAGGAATTAACCATTTTTATTCCTCAAGAACAGCAAGGCTTCAATGGTACTGTTAAGACATACCACCAACAATTTGGTGGAAAAGTAAATGTCTCATCAGGTTCAATTGAAAACGGAAATGATTTTTCTTCATTTACTGTCACCAAAGGTCCAGAGTTGACATTAATTATGTTAGCGACAGGTGAGAATATTTACCAGATAGAAATAAATAACGTCACAGGCGAAGGAACTGTTATTAACGATAAATCGTTAGATTATTTTAGAAAACATGATGACGGCGAAATGACTCCACCGGAAGGAATTTCGTGAAACAACTGATTCATTCGCTTGTTAATTAGCATCCAAAATTTAGATTTAGATTGGTTAATCTGATTTAAGCCCTGATTTTCGGTGCTTAAATTGGTAACAATCGTTTCTTATTTCAATAATGACATAGTGGCAAATTAATTCGATCCATAAGTGCCGCTGCCGCAGAAAACCTTCATTTTTCAATCACTTCATTCTCCCTGGTTTTCAGCGATTCTAGTCTAGGAATATCTTCACGTTGGTCTGCCAAGTGTGATGAACTCCTCATAATTATCCTTTCCTTTCAATCGTTTAATGATAAATGTGACTTTAATCTATTTATTTAGTTATCGATTTCAATATAATTTCTACCAACACTTAATTATATAAGTGTGAAAACAAATTTTTAGAATATTTAAAAAAATGATGATGGTGAAACGGCTCCAGTGGAAGGAGTTTCGTGAATCCATTGATAAATTAGCAAAAACAAGGAGACACCCATGAAAATTTCAAATAAATTAATTGCTGGCATCTTTTTTGTCGGCAGCTTATGCAATAGTGTTAGTTATGCTGCAATACATACTATTGATCTATTAGTGTTACATCCACCAAAGAGCGTTTTAAATACAGATATACTCACGCGTGTTGCTAGTATGGAGCATTATGCGAATAAGGCATTAGAGAATAGTAATGCAAACATTAGATTTAGAGTGGTAAAAATTGAAGAAATAAATCTTCCAGCCCCTAAAACAGATAGTACAACATTAAGTGCTTTAAAAAACAGCCAAAAAGCACAGGAATTAAGAGCTAAATATGGTGCTGATTTAGTCACAATGATTACGCCTACAGGACCTTATTGTGGTGTGGGTTATGTGCTTGGTGGCAGAAATGATACTCTTTATTCTGGTCTTAAAAATTATGGGTACAATATTGTAGGAGATCGCTGTATTTCATCTTTTGCTCATGAATTAGGCCATAACCTTGGACTTGGACATTCATCTAAACAAGGCAGTACTGGAGGATTATATAGCTGGGGACGAGGACATGGTGAACAAAATGATTTTGTGACCACTATGGCTTATACCAGTGCTTTTAATGCAAAACGCTTACAAGTGTTTTCTAATCCTAATATTCAAACATGCAATAACAAAGCATGTGGCAAATCAATAGAACATAGCGATGGTGCTCATGCTGTGAAAGCTGTAGATGTTTCAGGTCCTCAAATAGCGGCTTGGTTTGAAAGTTCAGAAGTTATTAATAATATCAATCTAGCACCTAATGCAGAGGCTGATTACGCAGTCACCCGATGTGATGAAAATATTAATATAGATGTATTAAGTAATGATGTTGATCCAGAAAGTGATGAAGTTTTTATTTCCTCCGTTGGAGAAGCTCATCATGGTAGTGTTTCGATAGTTTCTGGGGGTATAAATTATACGCCTGATGAAGGTTTTGTAGGAAAAGATAGTTTTCAATATACTATTGATGATGGTCATGATCATTTGGTCAATGCTTCTGTCGATGTCAATGTGGGGTGGGGTGTAAATTACCAATACTTTGAAGGACATTGGGATACATTACCCAATTTTGAAAATATGTCATCGGTTAAAGAAGGTATTTCTCATAACTTTAGCTTAGAACAACGTGAAAGTGATAATGACTTTGGTTTTAGATATTTTGCACAATTAGAAGTACCTAAAACAGGCGAGTATACATTCTTTTTAACTTCAGATGACGGTAGCCAATTAATTATTGATGATTCAATCATTATTGATAATGATGGATTGCATGGAGCTATAACACATTCAGCATTAACTCAACTTAATGCAGGTTTACATCGTATTGAGGTTGTCTTTTTTCAAAATACTGGAGGTCAGCGCCTAAATGTTGAATGGCAAGGTCCTGAGTTTGATCGTCAAATCATATCTTCAAGTGCACTTCGTCTTGCTGAACCTGTTAATAGTTTCCCTGTTGCTGAAGATGATGTTGTCAGAACTGATAGACGTACAGATATCACATTTGATGTTTTAAATAATGATATAGATACTGATGGCGATACCATTGAGATTGTATCAATAGAGTCTGCTAGTCATGGTGAAGTGATTGTGGAAGGTAACTCTTTAACTTATCAACCTGATAATCGGTTTACTGGAACTGATTATTTTAAATACGTCATTAGTGATGGCCGAGGAGGAGAAGATACAGCCTTGGTAACAGTACATGTTGGATTGGGTGTAAATTATGAGTACTATGAAGGTGAGTGGAATAAACTTCCTGACTTTGATTCATTAACACCTATTTCTTCAGGAAGCCAAAGAGACTTTTCTTTAAGAAATAGAAATAGTAATGATAATTTTGCTTTTCGTTTCCGTACAGGGCTTGAAGTTCCACATGACGGTAAATATTACATATTTTTAGTGTCAGATGATGGCAGTAAATTATTTATTGATGGCGAACAAGTTGTTAATAATGATACCGAAGGTAAGCAAGGTCGTCGTTGGAGTTATAAACAAATTGAACTTACTGCTGGTATTCATGAAATTGAAGTTCAATATTTTGAGAAAACGGGCAGAGAGCGTCTAACACTCTATTGGATGGAAAGAAAAATGGGATTTAAAAGGATATCTAATAGATACTTAAAGTTAATTGAATAAACATAATTTATAAATAACAAAAGACCCTGTGAATGATTTTATAATTGTCTATATCTAACCTCTAATAAAGGTGAGAGTAGGTTGTTATAGGATTGTTTACAGGGTTTTTTACTGTTTGGGGTATATAGGGAGCCTTTAATACGTTATGCTGTCCTCCGCTCTGAAAAGTGCATCGATATCCTAATCTGGATAGTCACTACTCATGCTACTTCCACTTTTGTGCCTCATCGAAGAAACGTTGCCGAAAGAGAGTAACTTCCATCTAGAAATTGATTTTAGGCTTGCTAGTAAACTTTCTTAAAGGTAATGTAGGCGGCAGTAATAATTAACTTGTTGATTTTGATGTTTTAAAAAACTAGGGTTATTGTTTTTTAGGGTTGGCTAATTAATAATTATTTTTACTAGCATTACATTTAAGAAATGTAATGCTATATTAAATATGAGCTTTTTTTCTGGGTACATCTTATTGAATCATTATAAACTTTATAGGTTACGAAAATTCACTATTTTCAATAGAGATTTAGATTTTGGTAACAAGTAGAGTATAGATTAAAGATATTTTAATTTAATCGTTAAAATAATGAAAAATCGGGTAATAATGCATGTAAATGATCTATATTTGTTCGTCGTTACCTTCGTCACTACTAGCTCATAAATTAAATTAAATTAAAAAAATTGGAATGTATTAACTTTGATATGAGTGAAAAATCTATAGGAAGCAAAGTTTTAAAAAGTTCATTTTGGACATATTTAGGTGGCTGGAGCCATAAACTTATTGGTTTTATTTCTACTCTTATATTGGCAAGAATTTTAGTACCCGATGATTTTGGTGTAGTAGCCACCGCATCTATTGTTTCGGGGCTATTTCATGTCATTACTTCGTTGGGAACTGATCAATATCTAATTAGGAAAGGCGAGGTTGATAGTTCAGACCTCAATACAGCATGGACTGTTGGGCTTATAATGACATTAATAGCATCAATAGGAATATTTATTTCAGCTGGTCCGGTTGCTGAATTTATGGATGACGACAGGTTGTTTCTTGTCATTCAGGTTTTATCTATTACTCCCTTTTTATCGGGGTTTAGAAATATAGGACTTGTTTTATATGCAAGGAAATATTACTACAAACCTGGGGTTATTCTGAACCTTATTAGTAGAGTAATTGGGTTGCTCATTAAAGTAATCATAGCTATGATTTTTGTAAATTACTGGGCTTTTATTGTGGCTGAAATTGTTGAGATATTGATCTGTACAATTGGCTCTTATATCATACATAATTATCGACCAAGATTCTCATTGAAAAAAATTAAGGAGCAATGGGGTTTTTCTCAATGGATATTATTAAAAGGTATTTTTGTCTACATGCGATATCGAATAGATACTATTTTTATATCGAAAATGTTGCCAGCTGAAGCTTTAGGTTTGTATTCTGTTTCAAAAGATGTGGCGACCTTACCCGCTGGTCAGATAATTTCACCTATTATGGCACCTTTGTATGTCGGCTTATCCTCAGTAAATCAACAACCTGAATTATTTGCAGATAAAGTACATAAAACAATCAGTGTTTTATTTTTAATTTTATTACCCATTTCATTTGGTACCTTTGTAACAGCAGATAATATTGTTACTGTTTTATTGGGGGATCAATGGGTAGGTGCGGCCCCGATTATTATGGTATTAGCTTTCAACTTATTGCCAGGGACATTTAGTGATTTTCTGACCAAAGTTATGACGGCAATGGGACGAGTAAAGTTAGTTTTTATTTTTGAAGTGATTTTTAGCTTATCTACTTTTTTATCATTTCTATTATTTGTAAGGGGGATGGATATAGTCAATATTGCTATGCTAAGAGTTGGTTTGATTACAATTAATACATTTATTTTAATTATAGTATTGTCTTTATTATCAAGCCTTTCTTTTTTTCGTATTATTTCAATTATTGCTGTCCCATTAATTCCAACTCTATTTATGGTTTTAGTTGTGATGGATATTAATCAATATATTTTATTATATTCTCCTGGAATACAGCTATGTATTCAGGTTGCAGCTGGGGCAATAAGTTATCTTGTAATGGTGAGTGCTTTTATTTTTTTATTGAGTACGCGTGTTAAAGAGTATGAGTTTATTTGGAAGACATTTTATAGTCCTATTTTAAATAAATAGGGGGTATAACTGCTAGTGATAATTAATCTACTGATAGTTGTCTGTGATTATAATCAGATAATAATTTATGTAGTTGGAAATTAATTAAAAAAACTAATTATTTTTCTTATCACTCTAACAATAAAGTTATACTTTAGAAATAACTTTGTTTTTATTTTTGGGTGAAGTTGCCAGAATAAATTATCATAAACAAATTTTGGATAGTCCTGATAATCAGATATAACCACTGATTTATTTTTTATGGTAGTTTGTTGCTCATGTAATCTAAACGTTGATAATTCATGATTAATATACCCAATTTTATAAAATTTAAATACACGATACCAGAATTCATAATCTAAAGATTGTTTAAGGTCGGTGTTAAAATAACCTACTTTTTTAAAAACAAATTTAGCTAATAGCACAGAGCTTGGTTCAGCGACCTTATTTTTAGGAGAAGATAAAAAATTAATATCTTTAAGTAATTTTTTACCTGACTGAATTGTTTGAATTTCAGTCCAGTTTGATTGCAAATCACCATATTGATGAACCCATTCTTTAAAATAATCAGAATTTCCTTCAGTAATGAAATTTCGTTTTGAAAAAACTAGACCAATTTCATTATCTGATACAGCAAGTTTAACCATTTCTTCAATACAATTATTTTTTAATAAATCATCTTGAAATAAAAACTTAATATAATCTCCATTGGAATGAGCAACACAACTGTTCCAATTTGAGCCAATGCTACTAGATTTATGATTAATTATTTTAATTGGTATATTAGTTTTAGCAATAAATAAATTGACTATGTCTAATGTAGAGTCGAATGACTCATCATCAGATACAATTATTTCTAGTGGATGGTAGGATTGATTTATTGCAGACTGCATAGCCTGAGTAATAAATTTTTCACCATTATAAGTAGGTATACAAATAGAAACTAGAGGGTTTGACATTATTTATTAAAATAAAGTGAGTAGTTTATATACTATTGATTATTATGTAATCGGTTTTCAATAATAAGACCCTTTAGGAAGTTTATTTCCCATTGTAATTTGAAGGCATACTCTTTATCAAAAGAAATAAGACTCATTAATTTTTTTAATTCATATTCTAAACGTTTTCTAAATAAGTATCGAGGTACTCCAAATAAATATTGATGCCTTTCTTCTTTGCCAGATAAAATTCGTTTTTTTGCTTCTCCCCTACCAAAGCGAATTGCCCTTGATAGAACCCATTGAGGGCTCATTTGTGATTCTTTAATAATGTGTTTGACTATAAATGAAGGTTCAAACCAACATTGATAACCTTCTTTTTCAAGCATGAATGTAAATGAAGTTTCACTTCCCATGACATAATTATTTGTTCCATCAGGTCCAATAGCAGTATCGAACCGATAGCCTTTATCAAATATATCTCTGCGTATAACCATATTAGCACCCCAAATAGACCCTGCACCTATTTTTCCTGATTTATTTGAATCAGGAGTAATGCCATAGACTATTCCGGTTTGAATCCATTCTATGTTCCATAGTTTAGGTGGAATACTCCAAAACGGTTCAATTTTTCCTCCAAATATTGAAAAAGAAGGTTCTTTATCAACAATTTCACGGATTTTAATTATCCAGTCAGTTTGAGGAATAATATCATCATCAGTTAATACTACAATATCCCCTTGTACGTGCTTAATAGCAGTATTTAGAGCTTGATTTTTCCCTTTTTTCTCTTCAAATAATATTTTTAGAGGTAGTTGTTGTTGGTACTCTTTTAAAATTGAAAGGGTATCATCAGTACTATTGTTATTAACCACTACTATTTCCCATGCTTCAAGGGGGGGGGTAATATTTACAAGAGCACTTAGCATTGATGGTAATGTCTTTCCACCATTAAAAGTTGAAAATACGATGCTTATCATTTGGATAACCTTGTTGTTTCTTTAAAAAGTCTAATATGTATAATACAGTTGATTTTAAAATTTCTAGAATCTAACATAATTAAGTCGTCAAAAAGTGCGCTTATAAATTTACGAAAAAAGAAACTTATTTTTTTAGCCTTAGAAGCAGATTGGTGTTTTTCATATTTAATAAGTAGAGTAATGTACTTTCTATTTATTTTGCTATTGAAGTCTTCATTCTTTTGTATGTTTTTTACTTTATATCTTGCATGGTTCCCTATTGCAGAAGGAACTATTCCTACTTTAAATTTTAATTGTTTGGTACGAAATATAAAGTCATCATCTTCTCCGTAGTGGGGAAATATGGGGTTAAAAAAACCAACTTGTTCCAAACATTCCTTTGAAATAAGCCAAATGGCTGCATTTACAAATTCAGTCTCATATACCTCTTGAATTTTTTCATTTAGGATGAAATCTGAGATTATATCTTTAGTATTATTACTTCTTAAGTAATGTGAAAAATTATAATCTAATCTTGAATTATCAAAAGATCGATGAATAGGGGATAGAATCCCATAACTTTTATTTTTACTATGAATTGTAATTAATGTATTAATTGTATCCGGTTCAATACGAGCATCTTGATTTAATAGGAAAGCATAGTCATAGCTTTGTAAAATACATTTTTCTAATCCTATATTATTTGCTTTACCAAATCCAAGGTTTTCTTTAGATTGAATTAATTTAACAGAAGGATAGTTTTTTTTTAAAAGTGAAACTGTATTATCATTTGAATTATTATCTATACAAAGAATATCTATCGGAGTATTACTGAGGAGAAGACTACTAAAACAATATTCGATCCACTCTTCACCATTATAGGTGACGACAATAACTAGAATTTTTTTATTCATATTTATATTAGATTGGAATAAATCGTATTAAAATTATTATATACTTGTTTTTTTTGCTGCTCGGTCAAACTACTCATTTTTTCATGATCCCAATTACTAATTATTTTCTCTAATTGGTCGATTTCTAAGAATTCTATTGAGCCCGGTATAACGTCTTTAGCCCATGTAGAGCAATAAGCATCTAGTTTTGAAATTTTCTTATTTAATGGTATAAATGGGGTGTTATAGCTTTGAGCCGTAATTAACCCATGTAAACTTGTTCCAATATAGGCACTTGATTTGCTTATTAAGTACATAATATCATATATGTTTTCTGGGGTTATTAGGCTAAACCTACTTGATAGTGACTTTATTCTATTAAGTATATCTTGGTCTTCATGATTGGGGGATTGTCCAATTGGACATAAAACAATACCCATATTCATTAATTCAGCTTGTTTAATTATATTAGATGAGAACTCTACAATATCCTTAGGGCCCTTATTTTTACCTATTTGAAGGAATATATATTTTTTAGGTAGCGTATTTATATTTATTGTTATTTCTTTTTTTAAAATGTTTTCTGGAAAAAAATCTGACATGATAAGGGCTGAATCAGGACATAATTGAGATGCTATTCCTTTTTTTATCAGAGATTTTTTTGCTCGAATATCTCTTACTGAATTATAATCAGAAGACATCATATTATTTACTAGTGATAGCGTTTTTTTATCATTATTTATCCCATAAAAACCACCACCTACAGAATTATATTGTAGTGTAACTTTACTTGAGAAATTATTTTTATTAGGGCTGAAGGGGTAATTAATAGCACCATTAGATAATAGGTATTTTGTGAAGTTTAATTTATCTTCAAATGCTTTAAATTTATATGAACTGGATAATTTTGAATATAATGGGCTAATAAATGAATACAGTACTCTCCAGCTTGAAAAAAGCACCTCTCCTCCACCAATAATTATATTACCTCCATCCCTATTTATATCATTATAAAATTCTCGATATGATTTGGTTTTTAAAGCTCCAAAATAAGTTAGATCACTTTTTATAAGACCATAATTATTTATACAAACATCAGGGTTAATACCTTTTATTACGTTATAAAATATTATTGGAAATAATAGGTCACCATAATTTAAACGATCAGATGCAGATAAGAAATAAATTGTTTTTTTCATTGTTGAGTGTATGTTATATGATGATAAAATCTAATTAATTCTTTAAAAAATTATTGTACGTTAGAAAATAGATAATAAATTTTAGATACTATTATTTATTTTTTTAATTTTACATATTAAGTTATTTCTTACTTTAAATATTAGTTTCTTGTAAATACTAGATGAGCTATTCTGAATCCACTGCTGTGGTGCTAGTTTATCTATTAAAGTACTATCAGAAAGCGTAGCAAGAAGATGGTGGGGGATTCTGCTATAAAGCCGGTATTTTTCATGTTTAAGCATTTCTTTAATCAGATTAGATAGGTCTATTCGGCTAGTATAATGAAGTAATGCGTATTGAAACTTTTCAATTTTATTATAATGTGATGAGTTTATAACTAATTTTTTTTCAATCTCAATATCTATTTTATATAAAATGGGATAGTAGGATTGAGAAGCATTGGCTATTCGCTGATATATTGCCGCCATTTTAAATTTTTGCGGCAATTTTTTACTGTCTGCTAGGCCTTCAAGTAAGTTACCCTCAGTACTCGCTTGGTAATCCCCATAATTACTCATTGAACATTTAAGGTATAAATCATTAAATGAGCGGTAGACATAGTGAATTAATTTATTTTCTAATTCATATTGAGGTACTTGTTTATTTAATTTGCAGTCATGGTCATCCATTGATTCACAAAGGCTAGTTTTAACAATATACTTACATTGTCGATCAATAAATCCTGGTATTCTTTTAGCATTTGATACTTGTGTATATGGAGCAATAACCCAGTTTAACCTGACATATTCATGTTCTAATAATGGTGTTATATCTTGAACATTGAGATATTCATCTATATCAACGCTGATAATGTGTGATGTCTTTATGTAGGGTAAAGGTATACTTTGTGACCCTCGTAAAGGTGTGTCATCGTTATAATCAATATATAATTTAACTTGATTATATTTTTTGCATTCTTTTTCTAGATATTTATAAGGGTTACCTTTTGGAACAACAATATGAAATTCTGAACAACCTATTTTTGTATAGTGTTCAATAAATGATTTGATATAGGGGGCTTCAGCGTCATAAGCTCTAGAAATTACGGAAATACTATTCATTTTATGTGTCCCAATTACAGCTGTAATTATCAAATACTTTTTGGGGTAGAGCATGTCTAAATACTTTACCGACTAAAGTCTTTGAGTGATATAGGTCATAAATAGATAATGTAGAAAAGCTAGTTTTGAATGGATTACTTAATAATTTGAAAATTGAGGTATTTGGTGCAATTAAATCTTTTAAGTCTATGTCGGTGCGTAGATAAACTTCATTTGCATCTTCAAAAGTAATTGGTATAAATTCGTTTTCATCTAATATTGTTGCTTGCTCTATATGCGCATTTACAATTGGTTCCAGTGCACTAGCTCCTAATTCATTATAGTGAAATGTTTTTTTACTATTAACTAGATTATTGATTGTTTTTGTATATTGTTTAATTATGAGTGAATTTTTATTGCAGCCATAAAAGCCAACGGGGTAATGTGACTTGTTGTGAGATTGTCTTTGAGAAATAAAGAATGATTTGTTGTTATCTAATAAATCAAAATAATTGTTTATTGGTTTAAGAGCAACTGAACTTATATCGACATAAAATCCACCATATGTATTAAGTAAATTTGCTCTAATTACATCGCATTTAACCGCTAAGTTAACGGGGTTGGGTTTAAATTTACGCATAGCAAGATCAAGTCGACCTTTTACATCAACTTGAATATTGCTGACATGTTTGGAAATACCAGGTAGATATGAATCTATATTTTGTGGGTTTAGAAAAATTAAGTTAGCATCTGACCAGTTATGCAGCATTGTCCAGCGACAAAGAGTGATATATGCTGGCTCAGTTTTATTATTATAGCTTTCCCAATATAGCCATACAGGATTTTTCATGTCTTTTTTACTCTTTAAAAGTGTTTGTTTGGCAAAGTTTAGTAGTCATTTGATATGATTGTGATGCTTGCTCAATTAATTCAGTATCTAGTGCAATATTTGAATAATCAGTTGAATGCTTTTGAACTTTCCCTGTACTGATGTTTTGAGATGAATCACCGTATTTTTCTTTACCTGTATTTTTCATGACATCATATTCCGTTGATATTGGGGTTTTCAACTTTAGGTAGTGTTGTATTTTAAGTAACTCTGTTTCTGTTTCTGTTCTGAGCATTTCAGCGGGTAGATAATAAAATTGATTGGGTATTTTTTGCGCTTGGTGATTTATGCCTTGAAGACGGTCAATATAATATTGTGTTGCTTGTTCTGCTTGACAGTATGGATGCTTGGAATCAATCTTTCTATATAAGTTAATAATGCTACGAATGGTTTGTTCGGGTTTACGAAGCATGATTATAACTTTACTTTGTTTAAGTATTGTTAGGGCTATTTCATGCTCATTATGTAGAATCTTATCAAAAAAATAGTGACTATTGGCTTTTAGCTTATGTTCTTTCAAATACAGTAATTTCTGTCTATATAAGCTTTTCCAGCTGTAATAGCCATTATGCATTTCATAATAGCCTTCTATTTCGTCATGATTACCTAATAGGTGACTGAGAAGGCTTGTATTACCACGCATATGGCTGATTAAAAAGATATTTTCATTTTTTAAAATCAGCCTGGGATGCATACATAAAGACTTAAGTATTGAAATACTATGCATTTTTATTTATTTGTAAGTGATTTAGATATAACTAATAGAGTGTATGCAAACCATTTGAAAGAGGGTTGGGCACCTAGTGCTAGTCTCGCGTAATAGACGGCTTCTTTATAACGACCTGAAGCATAAAGTGCTTCGGTTATATGTTTAAGTTGATACCCTTTTCCTATTCGGCAAAAATTTATAACATCTCGCCTTTTTGAAAATAAAATTCCTTTGTCATAAACCCTAAGTTGGAATAGTTTTTTCTCAAAAATTGATATCATGGTTGACATGTTATCAGACTGCTTCGGATCAGGAATATGGTGTTTTGATATAAAATCAGGGTTATAGATTATTGTTTTAGCAGCATCAATTGATTTAATGTATATATCTCTATCACATTCGTATCGAATACCCTCATCCATTCCATTAATTGAATGATAAAAGTCCTTCTTGAAAATACTACAGTTTAGATGGGCAAAGCCAATACTTGTTAACAGAAATGATGAATCTACAACAAACACATCTTTGTGTATTTGTTTATCAGGAGATTTTTTTTCTATGAGATCTTCTATCCAAACCTGTTCAGTTTGTTTATCTCCATTTGAGAAGAAAGCAGTTTGATTACTGTAATATAACTCTACTGTTTTTTTGTATGTGCTTATGTGATCATAAGCTTTTTGTAGATAATTGTTATCAGTCCAAAAGTCATCATCATCTAGGAAGCATATGTATTGTCCATTTGCTTGGTCGGCACCAAAATTCATTGAATAACTTTGCCCATGGCCTTGTGGACGATGAATTAAGTAATTAAATTGTATTGCTGGATAAAGTTCTTCTATTTTTTTGTATTGTTTAATAAATTCTTCGGTAGAACCATCATTGACGATAATGATTTCTTTATTTATAAAACTTTGATCTAGTACTGACTTTAATGCTTGGTGGAATAGCTCGGGTCTATTTCTAGTAGGGATTATGATTGAAAAAAATATGTTGTTATCGGTCATAGTCTTATTTATAGATGATATTTTGGAAATTATTGAATTAATTTATTAATATGACTTAACTTTCCATTGATGGTATGACTAAAAAAATCAAGATATTCATCAATAGTTCGTAAAAAAGCATCTAACTCCTTTGTGTTGTTGACATAAGGAGAGCCTCCAGGTAAGAGTGTGGAGCTGTGATATGTCAAACAGAATATTTTATGCTGTTTATTAAGCATACTATAAGTAAGTTTTTTAAGTTCATCTAGCGAATGTCCCTCAGGGGAAAGTCTTATACGTTCAAATAAACCTAGCTTAGAAAAGATACCTGGAATTCTTAACTTGATTGATTTCTTTTTCTGTAATGTATTATATAGTGGGTTACCAAGCTGTGATAAATAACCAACATAATCTACAGTTAGAGGTACTTCTAGTATTTTATTGTCAGAAAACCAGTAAGGTTGGCAACTATGGTGTCCTGAAAAGTCAGGGCCTTCGTAATGACGGAAGTCTGTATTAGGTACAATACTACAATCAATACTATATCCAAGTCTTTTTAGAATATCACTGGTATTAACTCCCACACCGTATCGACCTGCTTTGTATATAGAAGGGCTGAAACCAAAGTTATCTTCTATGGTATGAGTAAGGTTTTTAAGTTTTTCATATTCTTGCTCATAACTTAAGTTTCCTGGAAATGAATTTCGGTTGTTAACTACTTCATTGAATGGAGGTGTTACCCAGGGATGTAAGTGTGATCCTATATCGCAAAGTTTATTATCATAGAGTTCTTTGAGAGGTTGTATGCCTGCTTTTTGGCTTGCTACCGGATAGTCAATAACATAGGTGGGTTTGATACCATGTTTTGTAAATATTTTTTGGGCTTTCTCTTGATGAGCTATATTTTTTACTTGTGTGTTTTTTCGGTCAAATGCTTTGCTCCAGTTAAACTCTTCTTCTGTATCAATAACAATAAATAGCTGTGGCTGTACTAATTTACTGGAATCAAAACGTGTATTGGATATATTTAACATAATGTTTAAAGCGTTTTAACAGATGATTTTATTTGTTGAAAGCAAGCTCTGTACTCTTCTAACAAACTGCCATAAGGGTCACTTATTTCTAATGGTGATTTTGGATCTGGGTTTAAACTTCCTAATAAATACGCTTTGTCGGAATATTGAGGATGTTCTGAATTTAAACGTATTAAATGTTCTATCTCCATAGCAAAAATCATATCCGCTGTATCTAGCATTTGTGTATCAACAATACTTGATGAACTGCTTAACATATCAACCCCATTTTCTTGGGCAATAGATATCATATTGGGGTCTGCTGGACGTTTATTTATGGGATGAAACCCTGCTGACTGTACTTTTAATTTAGGTATTGTATTTTGTTGTAGGTATATATATTCTGCAGCTGCACTACGATTGATATTGCCATAACAAAGAAAAAGAATGTTTTCACTTTGTTTTAACTGCTTTTTTAATACTTGATTCTGTTTTATTTTTAAATGTTTTTTATATAATGATTTTTTATTCAAAAATTCACTGATAAGACTATACAGCCAGGAAAATGTACGACCTAACTCTATAAAACCAGGCTTAAGGTCTTGATAATTAAAAGCATCAAAATGATGTTTATAGTGAAAGGTAGAAAGTAAATCTTTGAATAATTGACTGGTTTTTGGCCATTTTATTAATGGGTTATCATTTCTACGAAAGATAACTTGGATATACCAATACAGATCTTCTTGAATTTTGCGTGACAAGTGTCCAGTTGCTGATTGAAACTGATTTGGATGTGTTTGGTTGATAAGTAATTGGTATAAGTACCACGGAAAGTCAGATCCTGAGGATACTGCGAGGGGTAATGATCCCCAAAACCTGCCATTTATTTCCATCAAGCAACTTTGGCCGGTGCTTTCATTGTGTTTAAACTCTACCATAGCAACGCCATGCCAGTTGAGTGCTTTAATGAGCGCTTCAGAATATTGCAATAATTGTGGGGTAATAGCTACACTTTTGCGTAAACAACTTCCTCCGCCTGTTAGGGGTAATTCGTGTTGGCGTTGATGCTGAAAAGCATGAATAATTTGTCCATGATCAGCAATTAACTCAATACCGACTCCGACCCCTTCGAAATACTCTTGTAAAATTATTTCACTTGTTTTGAATAATGCATTGGCTTTTTTTTGTAGCTCTATTTTGTTGAATGCATAATCAACATTGAATTTAGCACGAATATCATTTTCTGCACCCGCTATGGAACGTGTGGGCTTAATAACTATTGGGTATTGTATATTGTCTATACAGTCCTGAAGGTCTTGTTGCTGTGTGAGAGGGTACCCTTTAGGGATAGGGACACCAAGTTTTTCAGCCAATACAAAAGTTTTTGATTTATCTATGACTTGTTCAAGCGCATCATTTTCAGCTATAGCTAATGCTATTTTGGGTTCAATTTTATCGCGAATTTTTGCTAAGGGTAGAGTCGTCAGCTCAGTGACAGGGATAATTAATGTGTAATTCCCTGAATTTAATTGTTCGAAGATTGTTTTATAAAATTCTTCTGTATTTATGAGTGGATTAGGGTAAGTGAAAAAATTATCTACATACTTTGAATAACGACAGATAGCATTATCTGTGGCTGCTGCAACGGTTATATTTAACCCTTTTCTCCCTAAAGATCGAACAATAGAGAGGGTTGAAAACTGGTCACCATCAAGAATTAATATGTTCTGATCTTTGTTAGTTTGTAATGACATGTAATTTGATGGTTAAGTTTTATATAAATAGGCTATTACAAAAAATATATGCTTTCCTGATTACCCATAAGTTTCAGCTAAACCAAGAGGGTGCGCTAGTTTTCTCTTAAGCCCTCTCCCCACTTGGGGGGAGGGCTTAAAGCACCTTATTGTATGTTTAAGGACTGATTGAAGCTTATACGTAATCAGGTATGCTTTTTTGTATTTTAGTACAAAATGAACAAGATTGTATTTTATAATATCGCTAGATTATCATTTATTTGTATATAGAATATTGATACTTAGGCATTGTATTAGAACTTTTTAGCTATAATCAGTCTTTAGTTATATTTTGAATGTCATTATGTGGCTAAAAATTGTTATTACTTGTAAATTATGAATAATGAAAAACACTATTATATTAACAAGTGGGCTTTCAGGAAGCTCCGTTATTACTAACTTGCTTTCTAGAGCAGGTTTTTGGTCTGGATATTCGACATGCAAAAAGTCCGATTATAATACCCATGAAAATTATCGATTAGTTGAACTAAATATACAATTATTAAAATATGTTGATTATGATAGAAGATATAGTCAAATTGTTAAGCCCGAAAAGCTTTTACAAGTTGCAGAATTAATCAATAAGGTAGATTTGATTCCCTTTAAACAATTTATTGCAGAGTGTAATCTTGAAACTCCATGGATATGGAAAGACCCTAGGTTATGGGTCACTATGCCTTTTTGGATACAACTTCTAGACACCAGTGATTTTCAATTAATGTATATTGATAGATCAATTTCACAGCGTTGGATGTCAGAATTATTAAGAAAAAATATACAAAGCTTTAATTATTGCCGAGATTATAATTTTCAAATAGAGACAATAATTAAGCAACTACGTGATAACCATGAATTACCTTGTTGTGAAATATTATTTGATGATTTGGTTGAGCGGCCTGAGCAGACTTTAGTTACTATTAATGATTTTTTAGGATGTTCTTTGGATATGAATGATTTGTTAGCTGTTTATAACAAGCCGCTTTATAAAAAGCCACATGGTAAAAAAAGTTTGATGTTAGCAGTATTGATTTATTTAAAAAACTATAGAACTAGATTGAGCTAGGTTTTTAATTGAATTCAATTTTTAGGAGGTTTTTTGACTAATTTTTTTCGAGTAATATTGGTCTATTTCTTTTGCTTTGGCTATGCTGATGCAAAAAATATTAATGAGTTTTCAACGGTTTGTTTTCAAGGTTGTGATTTTCAAAAGTTACAAGATGCAATTATAGCGACTCGTCCTCACGGCACTATTTATATAAATGCTGAAGAGATGAATACTTGTGGCCTAATTAATAAATCTTTAAAAATTATTGGTCAAGTAAAGGGTAATAAACGCCCTCATTTAAAGTCAACCAGTTGCAATGGTAAAGGTGCTTTAATTATAGAAGCTAAAGATGTTGAAATTTCTAATCTTGAAATCTCTAATATTAAAGTTGGGGATAAAAATGGAGCCTGTATCCGAATTGGCCCTGCGGCAAAAAATATCAGATTAAAAAACATTTATTGCCATGATAGTCAAAATGGAATTTTAGCTGGTTTTTATAATGATGGAAAACTTGACGTTGTTGATTCTGTTTTTGAGCGCTGTGGTACTGGAGGTCGTTCTCATGGGGCATATATACAAACTGATGGTGATGTAACATTTAAAAATGTGAAATTTCTTTCGACTAAAGGTGTGGGGCATTCTTTAAAAATTAGTGCAAAGAAAACCATAGTTGAGGGTAGCACAGTGGCTGCAATGAATGGTTTTAACTCTAGAGCAATAGACTTTTTTGGTGGTGGGGTTCTCATTGTACGAAATAGTATTCTTCAACAAGGTCCTAGGTCAGATAATAGGGATATGATAGGTTTGGCTTTTGAGAAGAATAGATTACAAAAAGGGAAGCAGTCAATACTTTTAGAAAATAATTGGATCATTTTTGATCAACAGGCTGAGTTATTAGGGGTCTTAAGTTTTAACCGAGGAAATTTATTTGGAGGCAATAAATTAGGAGAGGTCATTGTTCGTAATAATAGAATTGTAGCAATGTCATCTATTAATATGAGTGGTGTTATCTTTGAAGACAATCAGGTCTTTAATAATCGATTAGATGCGGGTCTACTTGAGTTTGATGGTGGCTTGAATTCTTTTCCTATTTTAGAGTACTGATGAGAGAAGGTATAGCTATTACTTTTAATCTTCTATGAAGCGCTCATCTTCAGGCGCCACGCTTGCTATAAAATTCCAAACAAAGTTTAAAGGGGAGTCATTATTTTTTAATTCAGCTGCTTTCGAATGATTAAATCGGGCAAGTACTTGGGGTGGGGATGTATTGTATACGTACTGGGTATAAAAGTCGGTTGAAATACTCAGAAATACGATTAAAAATAAACTGATAAAATAAGTTTTCTTTTTTTGTTCCCAGTGAGAATTTAAGCGGGTCTTTCTATTTATAATAGAGGTATTGAAAGTATCTCGGTTTGGTAATTGTATCGTTGGCAAGAAAATTTTCTCTGTATTACTAACTAGTAATGACGTTATTAAAAAGCCTAAGTACCAAAAGGTCGCTATTTGAGGGTCATCTAAAACAGTAATAAATGATCCTAAAAGAATAAAGCATAGTACGATGCTGTATGCAGTGATTTGGATTGATAGATCTAAGTTTTTTCGTTTTAAAATGGTTTTTAAAGTAATGGAAGCAATAATTGATAATGTTAATAACAGACCTATTGCACCTAATTCAAAATATTGATGTAAAAAAGCATTTTTACTGTGCCAGCCTAAATGATGAAAATCACTGGCCCAAAACCAATAATCTAAATTTTGTTCAAAACCAGGGTTAAATAATATTTGATTTCCTTTTGAATCACTTAATCCTATATATCTAATCTCTACAGGTTCTGTAAACCTGTAAAATTTCATTTCAAGGTTTGTAAATGAATCAAAAAGACCTTGTTGTCTCAGGTCTTTGATTGATAGTTTGGTAGAAATGTCTTTCCATTTTCCTTTCTTTTTTAAATGGAATGTTTTTGGCTTACATGTTCCATTATGGGTAGTTTGGATAATGATATTTCTATTGCATATAGCTAAAGTTATACTACCTTTTGTATCTTCGGAACGTAAAGATGTTTGTAGAGTATAGGTTTCCCCAGGTTTTATTTTAATTCTTTGGAGGAGTGCTTGCCCGCTCCCTAATATAGATAAGGTTCCATTAGCAGGATCAATTTGTCTGACAGTGAAATAATCTGATCCTGTAAACGCTAAACGATAGTTTAAAGGCATTGTTCCTGGGCCATTGCCAAATAATTTATCTACAAGACTGTCGCTTCCAGTACTCATTACAGTATTCCAGTGATGTTCTCTTCCTCCTGTATCTTTGGTTATTTCTGACAGACGATTAGCTAAACTAGCAGAGCTAAACCCCATAGAAATAAACATGGCAGCTGAAATAAAAATGGTGAGAGGAAGGGTAAAGGGTTTTAATTGATCGTAGGTTCGAAACTTGAGTATAAAGGCTGTAGAATTTAGGCATATTAAGCCGATAAGTATGCCACCTTTATATAGCACTTCTTGTGTGCTTATTCCTTTATCTAGACGATCTAAAAGAGCCTCTGTAAGAAGTAGAACAAATACAATAAAAACTAATCCAAATATATAAGGGCGGTTATATTTTAGCTGATGAAATGAAAAAGTAAATGCAAGCGTAAAGGCGGGTAAAGAGAGTATACCTTCAGTTCCCATAGGAGGTTGTACTAGGATTAGGCTAACAGTTAATAAGATAAGTACAGCCGCTATTTGTATTAAGTCCGTTGTTGTAGATTGAAAAGGTTTTTTACTATTAATATTTTTACTTGTCTGGTAAGTGTAAAAAATAACAGTAATAGCTGTGGTTAATGCTGCTGCTGCAATTACTGTTCTTGATACAGTGGCTAATGCGCAATATAGACCACTTAGTAAAGCTAATAAAAATATATACTTGGCAGCCGAACTTGATTTCCCAAAAAGTAAAAGTGGGAAAAAAATAAAAAGTATGGATATATAACTATCAAGTGACCCCCCGCCAGTATGCATAGCAGAAAATAGGGCCGTGGGCCTAAAATCAATTGAGAAAAATAGGGCTGATCCTAGTATTGAACGTAGAGATGATCCTGAAAAAACCCTATAGATAACAGATTTTTCCCAAAGTATGATGAGTGTTACAGCAATAATTGATACGAAGGCACCAATAGCTATATTACGTATAATCTCTCCAGTATCTTTCTTGTCAGCATTATGTATTAATAAATAAAGTAAAAGGGCATAGGGTAATGATTTTCCAACGCGCCAAATATTTAAAGGTTGCTGATATACCGTTAGGTAAATATCTTCAGGCGATGGAAAAGTGGATAAGGCATTGAATGATGATGCAATGACAACACAAATTAAAAGGAGGAACAATTTAAATTCAATTTGAAAATTAGAAAATTGCAGTTTATTTTGTTTAATCCATACCATACCAAAAGTGAGTAGTACGAGGCTATCAAACTCTGTTATTGCATAGCGTCCAGAATAAGGTGTGAAGTTAAGTAGAGGAACACTAAAAAGTAAAATAATAGGCCATAGTTTATTATTTAAGTACAATATGGCGGCATAGATTAATAGGTAGCCTGTTGCAATATGACCTATTTTTGGTAAGCCCATTGCAATAATAAAGGCTAAACAGATACAAACAAGTGAAATAAGTTTTTGAAGGTATGTTGCTGGTAGTGTCAAGTTTCAGTACCTTAGTTTTTTGTAAAATCTGATAGCTATCTAAAACTCTATTATCAGATTGATTATTAATTTTGGTTTAATCATAAACTGATTAACCATTTTTTCCAATTTTGATTTTTGGTGAACTATTACATTTAAGCCCGTTTGATTCGGTATTTCTAGGCTGGAATATAGTGTTTCCCTTATATGATAGCTAGGTATGTTCAAACGATATGAGTATTACTGCTAATATGATAATTGATTAGCGTTGTTTTAATTGGAATGGGGGATATGCTGTTTGTTTTTGATAGTTATCATAATAAATGCTAGGGAAGTTAGCGAGTGCAAATCAAATAAGGTTTAAAATTGAGAAATATAAATAAAGCGGTTTTTCTTGATAGAGATGGAGTGGTTAATATAGAAAAAAATTATGTTAATCAGATTAATGATTTTGTTTTTATTGATGGGGTTATAGAGGCTTGTTATTTACTCAATCAAGCGGGCTATAAAATTATAATAATAACTAATCAAGCAGGTATTGGAAGGGGCTACTATACTGAAGACGATTTTATGAATTTAACTAATTGGATGTTAGATAAGTTTAAATATCATAAGGTAAAAATTGAGGGAGTCTATTTCTGTCCTCATCATGCGACTCATGGAAAAGGAAAGTATTTGCAGTCATGTGAATGCAGGAAACCAATGCCAGGCATGATAAACCGAGCGATTTTAGAGCATCAACTTGATGTAGATAGCTCTTTCTTGGTTGGAGATAAACTAAGTGATATACAAGCAGGGCAAGCCGCTGGTGTCAGGCAAAATTTTTTTGTAAGAACGGGTAAAGTTGTCTCTGAGGAGGAGGGTGCCTTCGCGGATGGTGTTTTTGATACTTTATCTGATGTAGTAAATTTTATTTCTTGTTAAACATAATGTTATGAATTCAATTCTTTATTTGGTACATAGATTACCTTACCCTCCTAACAAAGGAGATAAAATCACCTCTTTCAATTTACTAAAATATCTATCAAAACGCTATAAAGTGTATTTAGGTTGTTTTATTGATGACTCAGAAGATTGGCAATATTCAGAACATGTAGAAAGTTTTTGTGAAGAATCATGCATTGTTGATTTAAAGCCAAAAAAAGCAAAAATACTTAGCATACGAGGACTTGTTACGGGAGAGCCTTTATCCATTCCATATTATAGAAATAAACAATTACAGAACTGGGTAGATGGAGTGATTGATACAAATAATATTGATTCTGTTTTAATTTTCTCTGGTGTAATGGCCCAATATGTTTCAGAGAAACTGGATGATAATATTCGAACAGTATTAGATCTTGAAGATGTAGATTCTGATAAATGGCGACTATACGCTAAAGATCATCAGTGGCCAATGAGTTGGCTCTACCAAAGAGAATCAGAACGGTTGCTAGCTTTTGAGAAGGCAATGGCTGATGAGTTTGATGTGACTGTACTTGTTTCTAAGGAAGAGGCTGATTTTTTTAAAGAGCTAGCCCCGGAAGTGAGTGAAAAAATAGTTAATAGAGTGCAAGGCGTTGATAGTGAGTTTTTTTCTTCAGCACTGACTTATGAGAACCCTTATCCAGAAAATGCTATGGTGTTAACTTTTACAGGTGCGATGGATTATTGGCCAAATATAAATGCAGCCATTTGGTTTGCTGAAGAAATATTCCCAGAAATTAAGCAACAATTTAGCCACGCATATTTTTATATAGTGGGAATGAATCCTTCAGATGAAGTTAAAAAACTGTCTGAGAATGAAGCTGTTTTTGTGACAGGCGGCGTACCGGATGTTCGCCCCTATATTGCACATGCTACTCTAGCTGTAGTTCCCTTACGCTTAGCTCGAGGAATCCAAAATAAAGTATTGGAAGCAATGGCTATGGAAAAACCTATTTTAGCAACGAGTAATGCGATGCAAGGTATTGTGCAGCCAGCTGGGTTTTCACCAGTGATTGCTGATGATGAAGAGTCATTAATTAAGGGAGCCATAGATTTATTGTCTGGAAGTATTAAGCAGGATGTTGAGGTTGGTCGAGCCTGTGTTTTACAACATTACAATTGGGATACCAACTTACGGCGAATTGAATTGTTATTGAAAGATGGGCTAAGTTGAAAATTAGGCTATATTTTAATAATGTAAATAAAATATATTATGAAACATAAGCCTTTTTAAAAATTCTAGAATAATAGTAGGATCAACTATAAATGAAAATAATTAGATCTAGAGCACCATTAAGGCTAGGGTTGGCTGGTGGTGGTACAGATGTTTCCCCTTATTGTGATGATTTTGGAGGGGCTGTATTAAATGCAACGATTGGTATGTATGCGCACTGTACCATTGAGCCTTTGAGTGATAATAAGGTGATCTTTGTTGCTTCAGATAGACATGAGATATTTGAAGATAATGCGCAAAGTCACTTTGGTTACGATGGCCTTTTAGATTTACATAAAGGGGCTTATAACCGTATTGTCCGTGATTTTAATCAAAATCAGCCTTTACCTTGCCGAGTGACAACATATTCTGATGCTTTGGCTGGCTCTGGGCTAGGATCTTCTTCTACGATGATGGTTGCTATTCTAACTGCTTTTGTAGAATGGTTGAGCTTGCCACTGGGGGAATATGAAATTGCACATATGGCATTCGAAATTGAAAGAGAAGAAATTGGCTTATCGGGTGGAAGGCAAGATCAATATGCAGCTACTTTTGGCGGCTTTAATTTTATGGAGTTCAACACAGGCGGACATGTTATTGTTAACCCATTACGAGTAAAAAACTGGATTATCAATGAGTTAAATAGCTCAATGGTACTTTATTTTACAGGGGTGTCTCGATCGTCAGCCAGCATTATTGATCAACAGATTAAGCAGTTCAAAACAAAGGGATCAGATTCACTGGAAGCATCTCATAAAATCAAGAATGATGCTTATGATATGAAAGAAGCATTATTAAAAGGAAATATTACCAAGTTTGCTAGTATTTTAGATCGTTCCTGGCAAGAAAAGCAAAAATTAGCACATAACATTTCCAACCCCGAAATAGACGAATTGATGATAGAAGCAAAAGCTGTAGGAGCATTGGCGGGTAAAGTTTCTGGTGCGGGAGGAGGGGGCTTTATTATGTTTATTATTGATCCTGTAAAGAAAATGGATTTGATCTCCATGCTTGCTAAAAAATCAGGTGCAACCGTTAATTTTAATTTTGAAAAACAGGGAGTGCAATCATGGCTAGCATAGAAAAAGATTTTATTAAAAAACAAATTCAAGACTCCATCACTACAAAACAATTATTACTTGAAGAGATTTCATTGATTGGTTTAATTGAGCAAGTCGTTGAAGTGACAGTAAATGCTTATAATAACGGTGCTAAAACCATGTTGGCTGGGAATGGAGGCAGTGCAGCTGACGCTCAACATATTGCCGCCGAACTTGTTAATAAACTATGTTTTGACCGGCCAGCATTAGCCTCAGTTGCTTTAACGACGGATACTTCTGTATTAACAGCTGTGGTAAACGATAGTTCAGTTGAGAGCATGTTTAGTCGCCAAATCGAGGCAAATGGTAAACCTGGTGATGTTTTTATTGGGATTTCCACTTCGGGTAATTCAGCCAATATTGTTGCTGCTTTAAAAAAAGCGCGTGAGGTAGGTATTATTACTGTGGGTTTTACAGGGGGGCAGATTGGAAACATGGATGAGTTTTGCGATTATTGTTTAAAAGTTCCTTCGATGAATACGCCCAGGATTCAAGAGTGTCATATTTTAATGGGACATATAATTTGCACCATGGTTGAAGAACAACTGTTTGGGCATTTAAAATGAAAGAAGCTATTATTTTAGCTGGGGGGTTGGGGACTCGGCTTTACCCTTTGACTTTAACTGTTCCAAAACCGATGGTACCCGTTTCTGATAAACCTTTTCTTGAATATCTATTGAATCGATTGTTAGAACATGGTTTTTCTCGTGCCATACTTTCGGTCGGTTATTTAGGTAAGCAAATTGAATCTTATTTTGGTAAATCCTGGCAAGGTCTGGAATTGATTTATGCTTATGAAGAAAGTCCTTTAGGGACTGGTGGTGCAATTGCTCTAGCCTTGTCTTATGCACAAACTGAACATATTTTAGTTTTAAATGGCGATACTTTTTGTGCGCTTGATTGGAATGGAATGGAAGTATTTCATAACAATAAAAAAGCAGATTTAACCATTGCTTTAAAACCCATGACAAACTTTGACCGTTATGGCAATGTCGAGGTGGATAGTGAACGTATTGTCTCATTTGATGAAAAACAACATGTCATTTCTGGGCAAATTAATACCGGGGTTTATATTTTAAATAAAACCTTATTTAAGAAGTTTTCAATGCCTGAGAAGTTTTCATTTGAAGTTGATTTTTTGCAGTGTAAATTAACTGAAGTGTTAGTTGCTGCATTTATGACGGATTCTTATTTTATTGATATAGGTATTCCTGAAGATTATCAACGTGCACAAGTTGAACTACCTTCTGAGATTTAATTGTGAATTATTTTTATGACAATTAAACTGGCTAAATTTGGAGAGCTTTCTGATGAGGCTATTTTATTATTAAAGTCAGGGGATATTAACTTTTTTTCTTCATTTTTTTGGTATAAAAATTGGATAAATTCAGTTGTTTTAGCTAAAAATGAGAAAGTCCAATTCTTAAATTATATTCAGGATGGGGATGTAAAGTTATTAATACCTCTCAAATCTAATGGTAAATCCTTAGAAAGCTTAGCAAATTATTATTCGCCTCTTTTTCAAGTTGTTTCTTGTCTTGAAAATAAAAATGATTTATTTTTAGAGGTATTCTTTAAGGAGTTAAAAAAGTCACCTTATATATGGGACACAATAGTTTTACGTCCTATGAAGCAAGATTATATTTTATATTTATCATCCTATTTAAAAGAGATAGGATTACCAAATATTCCTTTTTTTTGTTTTGCAAACTGGTACTTGGAAGTAAACTTTCGTTCTTATGATCAGTATTTTTCTACTTTATCTTCAAGAGTAAAAAACACAGTTATAAGAAAAACTAAGCAATTTTATAAACTTAAGGATACAAGAGTTGAAATTATTACTGAAAGTAAGGGTTTAGACAAAGGTATTGCTGATTTTGAGGCAGTATATGCTCTGAGTTGGAAAGGTGAAGAGACTTATCCAGACTTTATTTCAGGATTAATAAAAATAGCTTCTGAGCATGGTGCTTTAAGGTTAGGGGTTGCATATTTAAATAATATCCCTGTAGCCGCTCAACTATGGATTGTTGCTGATAACAGTGCTTATATTTATAAATTAGCTTATGATGAAAAACATAAAAAATTATCTGCTGGGTCAATATTAACGGCAACTTTAATGCGCTATGTGATTGATATTGATAAAGTAGCTTATGTTGATTATTTAAGTGGGGATGATAGGTATAAAAAAGAATGGATGTCGCATCGACGAGAGCGTTGGGGAATTATGATTTTTAATAGGCATTCAATGAATGGTTGTTTTAAAATGTGCAATGAATATGCGCGATTTTATTTTAAGAAGATTGTGTCTAAGTAAAAGTACTTTGTTAATTTTAGGTGATTATGTCAGTTTTAAAGGATGTTATAGGGATTTTAAAAAATGTTTTACAGCTTCAAGAAGGTGGTCAGACAATTATTGCTGATACACCTTTGATAGGTGCATTTCCTGAATTTGACTCAATGGCAGTTGTTTCAATTTTGACTGCACTTGAAGATAAGTTTGGTTTTTTCGTTGATGATGATGAAATTGATGCAGACGTGTTTGAGACGGTTAATTCATTAGTTACCTTTGTCGAAGGTAAAATTTAATATTTCTAAGGAAATGTATGGAAATATTCAAACATAAAGTTGATCCTTTTTTTATTCCTACTGAATTAGGGGGATTGTTCGCATTGCATTATTCAGCTGAGCCTAGTGAGAAAAAGCAATGTATTTTGCATATTCCTGCCTTTGCAGAAGAAATGAATAAGGCTCGTCATATGGTTGCCATTCAATCTCAAGCATTTGCAGAACAGGGTTATGCAGTATTAGTTCTTGATTTATGGGGAACAGGGGATAGTGAGGGTGAGTTTTGTGAGGCCACTTGGGATATTTGGCAAAGTAATATTTCTTCAGCTATACAATGGTTAGAAAGCAAGGGGTATGAATCAATAAGTTTATGGGGTTTAAGGCTTGGGGCTTTACTTGCTATGGATTATTTAAACCAAAACAATTGCAATGTAGAAAGGTTAATTTGCTGGCAACCTGTTTTAAATGGGGAACTGTTTGTTTCGCAGTTTCTACGATTAAGAGTGGCTGCTGCGATGATAACTAAAAATAAATCTAAAGAAAAAACTGTTGATTTAAAAAAACAGATTCTAGAGGGAGAGGCTGTTGAAGTGTCAGGGTATTTATTAAACCCTGAGCTTATAATACCCATGTTGTCAGTTCAGACTAAGAATATGACGTTACATAATGTTAAGAAGTTGCATATACTTGAATTAACACTGGGAAGTGAAACAGAGGAAAGCTATGTAACAACTCAATGGGTTAAGCAGATGACCCAACAAGGAATTGATGTAACATATGATGTTATTAATAGCCCCCCCTTTTGGGTTACTCAAGAAATATCTGAGTCTGCTAATTTAATTACTCTATCTTCGAAGAAGGTTTCAGAATGGATTTAAAGCAAGTACAGGCTAACTGAAAATGACAGTTGAAGAACTGCCTTTTGTATTTTCTTGTAAATCTGAGCAATTAATTGGGATTGTTCATAAGCCAAGTCGTGCTTCAACAATTGGTATTCTAATTGTTGTGGGCGGGCCGCAGTATCGAGTGGGTAGTCATAGGCAGTTTGTGCTATTAGCACGTACGTTAGCTGAAAATGGTATCCCTATTATGCGTTTTGATAATAGAGGGATGGGCGACTCACAAGGGTCTGTACGTTTGTTTTCAAATATTGATGAAGATATTAAAGCTGCTGTAGATGCTTTTTACCAGAATATGAGTAATTTGAGCGGTGTTGTTATTTGGGGTCTGTGCGATGCTGCATCGGCAGCTTCATTTTATGCTTATCAAGATCATCGAATAAAAGGCTTGGTTTTATTAAACCCCTGGGTTTTTACTGAGCAAGGATCAGCTAAAACTTATTTTAAATATTATTATTTGCAACACCTTTTTCACTTCGAATTATGGCGTAAGGTTTTTTCTTTACAATTTAATTATCGCCAGTCATTCTCTTCTTTATTGTATTTTGTTAAAAGCCTCATGGAATCAAGTGGTAAACAAAATAAAATAACAGATTCAACTTATTCACCTCTTGTTGATTCAAAGCTGCCCTTACCAGAAAGGGTTATTAGATGTTTACATCGTTTTGATTTCCCCGTTTTATTTATTTTAAGTGGTAAAGATTTGACTGCTGATGAATTTAGACAAGTGGTAAAGGCAGATAATAAAGAACAGAGTTTATTTGAAAGAGCGAATGTTTCCAAAGTTGAATTAATGGAGGCTGACCATACTTTTTCATCACAGAAGTGGCGGGAAGAGGTCTCTCAATTGACTTTAAACTGGGTGAAGTATCTTAATTAATTTGACTGTGTAAACCTCGTAACAAAGTCTGCTGGGCTGTTATTCAGGCTCGGGATTAATTTAACAATTATTTTCTGAAAATAAATGTAGAAATAAAGTTCTGGAGTGTTAAATAGTTTTCTTCGTGTGCAGATTGATTAATAAAGACAACATAAGATATCTCTGGTGATGTATCTAAAGTTAGCCTTTTATATAATTGATATATCTTGGCGTGGTAGGGGTTATTAGTATATAAGTCGCCTACTTGAAACCATTCTGTTGTGACAATATCCATTGACTCACTTCTTATTTTTGTAAGGCTTACAGTCACTGGTTTGTTATCCATTGGGGTATTGATAAGGAGAGGGGAGTGACTTAAAATACGCCAATACTCCCTATCATCCTTAGTCACTATTGCATGTTCTGTATTAATTAACTCTGCCCCTTGTTTTTCATCACCAAAATTAGTTTGGTAGACACCAATAATAGTGCTTTTATTCATGAAGTAACGTAGGGACTCTGTAGTAGCTCCCTTAAAACTTGGTTGCCAATTCCAGTGCGGCGCTTGAGTTTCTGTCCATTGTTTATTTTGTACTAGAGCAGACAAATTCTGGACTGTTGTTTGAGCATGGTAATGGGATTCTAATTGTTTTATACTAAAAGGCCAAAGACTCAGGCTAAAAAGCAGGGTTATTATGACTGCAAATGATTGCTTGTGAGTATAGCTATTAATAGAGATAGTCTTTTTATCAATAGTTTTTACACTTATTTCAGGGTCTCGCCAAAATGACCCGATATAAAACATGATAAAAACAATGATAGCAAAAAAGAAGGCGCCGTAAATAATATGGTCGACACCTGTTGCCAGAGTCATACCACTAAAATGACCAATCATAACAATCATGTAAGCCCGCATTCCATTTGCAAAAATAGGTACAATGATTGAGCATAAAATGAAAATGGTACGTTTATAGTTTTTTTGATAAGTAATGTAAGCGTATATAGTACCTAAAGTGATTGATGAAATTAGGTAGCGGACACCACTACATGCCTCTACGACAGACCAATTCCCAGAAACCAATGAAAAGTGCAATCCCTCTCTATACACACTAAAGCCAGTTAACCGAAGTAATGCTATAGTAAATGAAGCTGTAAACTCCATTAAATGAGGCAGTAAATTGGCTTCACCCACAGGAACCATAAAGTACAGGAATAGAGTAGGGAATATTAATTTTTTTATTGTGGCATTTCCAAGGTAAAGCCAGTAAGCACCAATGAGCATACCCACCAATGCAAGTTGTTGAATAACGAGTATTTGCGTCATTGCCGCAAATAGCCACAGCAATCCATTAAGTATGATAAAGATGACACCTAAAAAACTTGGTTTTGTTGGATGCAAGTAGGGGTGTAAAGATTTATTCTGCCATATCAGCCATAGACTTCCTGGAATAACCAAAAAACCATGAGCATAAGTGTCAGATCGTATCCAAATATCAACTAATGATTTCCAGGTATCAAAGAAAATGAGGATGGAAAATAAAAAGATTGAAATGATATAAAGAAGAAAGCTTATATTATTTTTAATTAATTGCATTGGTGCGGTTGTCATTATTCTAGTATTAAAGTTATTTTTCAGTAGGAATAATGTGTCGAGTTTTTAAAAGCTGTAAAACGCTATTAACACTTTCTTCAAGAGATAAGCTATGCGTGTCAATCCTTAGTTCTGGATTAATTGGGGCTTCATAAGGGGAGGAAATACCTGTAAAGTGTTTTATTTCTCCATTTCGTGCTTTTTTATATAAGCCTTTTACATCTCTTGTTTCACAAGTCTCTAAAGGACAGTGACAGTGAATTTCAATAAAGTCGCCATGGGGCATTAAAGTTCTTGCCATAGCTCGTTCTTCTCTAAAAGGTGATATAAATGCCGTTAAGGTAATGATGCCTGCTTCTAGCATAAGTTTAGAGGTTTCACTAATTCGGCGAATGTTTTCTTTGCGATCAACATCACTAAAGCCTAAGTCTTTATTTAAGCCATGGCGTACATTATCACCATCTAAAACAAAGGTATTTAAACCAAGGTTATAGAGTGTTTCTTCAACGGCATGGGCTAAAGTTGATTTCCCTGATCCAGAGAAGCCAGTGAACCATAAAACAACAGATTTATGTTGGTTCTTCTCTTCTCTACGCTTTCTGTTGACGGTTGCTTGATGCCAGACAACATTACTTGATTTTTCCATATCTTTGCTCATCGTTGTATTAGTGGTTATTAATAATAGTAAGGTATTTTAGTAAAGAAAAAGGGATTTATTTACTAAATTAAGGCCTCTATGCATTCAGCTTGACTTAAGAATTGATGAGGACTTGCTGAGTATCCATAAGCTCCTGATTGATAAACTACCACAAAATCATCAATTTCTGCTTTGGGTAGAAATATTTTATCACCAAGTACATCTAACGGGGTACATAAAGGCCCAACAATTGTAACGGGTTCAGTTTCAGAACTTTGTATTTTATTACCAAGAGCGATAGGATAATTTTTTCTAATGACTTGACCAAAGTTACCCGAGGCAGCAAGGTGATGATGTAAACCACCATTAACAACTAAAAATGTTTTATTACGAGACATTTTTTTATCAATAATTTGACTGACATAAACCCCAGCTTCACCTACAAGGTAACGTCCTAGCTCTATAATAATTTCAGTCTGCGGGTGGTTTACTTTGAACTTATCCATCATTTCATTTAATGCATCCCCCACCTTTTTGGTATTGAGAGGTTTTTCTGATGGAAAATAAGGTATGCCAAAGCCACCACCAATATTAAGTTTTTCTATTGGACAAGAGCAGTGGTTAGATAATTTATTGGCTAGGTCAAAACTTTGCTGTTGTGCCTCAATAATAGATTCTGCTTTAAGGTTTTGAGAACCACTGTAAATATGAAAACCCTTAAAATTTAGATTCAGGGTTTTTACTCGTTTTAATAAAGAGGGAAGTTGTTCCTCATCAATACCAAAGGGTTTTGCCCCACCCCCCATTTTCATACCTGATGTTTTAAGTTCAAAAGCGGGATTTATTCTAATAGCAATATGTGCAGGTATTGCTATTTCCTGTTCTATTTTGGCAATGGATTCTAGCTCATTAACTGATTCAACATGAAGCGTGACTCCCGCTGCAATAGTTTGTTTGATATCCTCTTGTCGCTTCCCTGGCCCTGCAAAACTAATGTTTTGAGCTTGCATAGGGGTATTGAGTGCCGTCTTCATTTCATTGGCTGATGCCAAGTCAAATCCATCCACAAGTGTTGCCATATGCTGGACTAATGCAGGCATAGGGTTGGCTTTTATTGCATAATGGATTTTTAAATCACTTGGCATTTGTTGGCGTAATTCTGCCATTCGGTCAGTGATCAATTGCCGGTCATAAGCATAAAAAGGTGTTTGTCCAATACGCTGCTGAAGTTGTGTTAATTTAATTCCGCCAACTAGCAATTCGTTATCTTTAGATGGAAATAAGCTGCGATTATAATGCTGGGCTTTCTTCATATTAAGATGAATAATTCTTGTGAATTAGCAGATAGAATTAGGAAATTGAGACCGTAATTTATTTTTGTCAATTTTACCGTTGGGGTTTTTGGGTAGATCAGATAATACGATAATTTTAGCAGGAATCATAAAATTTGCTAATTTTGATTTACAAAAATTTATTAATTGAAGGGAATCGAAGTTATCTTTATTATCTGTACTTACAATAGCAATAATTGATTGGCCTAATGTCTCATGAGGGATGCCAATAGCAGCAACTTCTTTTACCAACCCTGATTGATGAATGACATCTTCAATTTCAGTTGGGCTTACACGGTATCCAGATGTTTTTAACATCTCATCCTTACGTTCAATAAAGTATAAGTAACCTTCATCATCCATTGTGACTTGATCACCTGACCAGACAGCAGTTTCAGTTATTGGCAGTTGTGGTAATTGATTGGGTGCAGGTTTAAATCGTTCAGCCGTTTTGTCTGGGGCATTCCAATATCCCATAGCAACTAAACTGCCTTTGTGAACAAGTTCTCCCGCTTCATAAGGCTCGCAGAGACTACCGTCTTTTCTTACCACAAGAACTTCGGCATTGGGGATGGCTTTTCCTATTGAATCAGGGCGAGAAGATATTTGCTCAGGGGGCAGATAGGTTGAGCGAAAGGCTTCAGTTAAACCATACATTAAATAGAACTGGCTGTTCGGTAATTTATTTAAGATATTATCTAAAATATGCTTAGGCATTTTACCACCAGAATTGGTTATAAAACGTAAATGCTGATTGATTGTATTTGGCCACATTAAATTTGCTAGTTGAGCCCACAAAGAAGGCACCGCTGCAAACCCTGTAATCTGGTTTTTTTCTAAAGCTTTTATTACATCTCGGGGCAATAAATAATCTAATAAGACACAGCTTGCACCTGCAAAAAAACAGCTGATCAATTGATTAAGGCCATAGTCAAAACTAAAGGGAAGTACTGCAAGTAGTTTGTCTTGTTCCTGAATATTAAGATATTGGCAGACACTTTGAGCGCCAGTAATTAAATTGCGATGTGATAATACAACGCCTTTTGGGTTTCCCGTGCTCCCTGAAGTGTAGAGAATGGCAGCCATATTGGTATCAATTTGTTCAGGAAAGTATTGCTTATCTGTATGCGTTAAAAACGCCTGCCAGTTGAGTACTTCTTTGTCGAAAAAAGGCTTGATTTCAGGTGTTTCATTATCAACCACAATAATGGTTTTTAAATCGGGACAATCAACTAATATTTCTTTCAGTGTTTGTAATCGACTACTTGAGGTAATGAGTATTTGAACATTACAGTCTTTTAAAACATGACTGACTTGAGCAGCTTTAAGAACTGGGTTAATTGGGACAAAAACGCCTCCTGATTGGCAGATGGCAAAAAAACTTGTGACGGTTTCTATTTGTTTAGGAAGATAAACAGCCGCGCGTTGTTGATGTTGTAGCTGTAGTGCAAGGAAAGCAGAAGCTTGTTGCAGAACTAATTGATTGAGATGCTGGTAGCTCCACTTTTTATCTTGATGAGTGATTGCTATTGCATTGGGTGTTTTGTTCTTAGCAATAGAAATTAGTTGATGGAGTAACATAAGCTTAATCTAAATTTATTTAGAGTTTAGGTAATAAAAAAGGCAAAGAAAGGTATTGTAGTTAAGGTAACAACTATTGGAAAGTGAATAAGCCGTTGATGTTATAAAAAAGTAGTGAAATAGAATAAAGTTTATTTCACTACAATTAGGGTTTCTAGGGGATTTAGATAATCTGTTGTTTCCAACTTAATATATCGTTAGCTTTTAGAGGTGTTATTGTGCTGTTATCTACTTTATAAGTGGCTGGTACCGTCCAGTTTTTCTTTTCTAAAGTAATGGTTTGAGTATTTCGAGGTAATTGATAAAAGTCAGCACCATAAATACTAGCAAAGCCCTCTAACTTATCTAAAGCATTTTCTTGTTCAAAAACTTCTGTATAAAGTTCCATTGCGCCATAAGCGCTGTAACATCCTGCACAACCGCAACTACTCTCTTTAGCACCTGTTAGGTGAGGCGCACTATCAGTTCCAAGAAAAAACTTAGGATTACCACTGGTTGCAGCTTTTACCAAAGCCAAGCGATGATGTTCGCGCTTAATAATAGGCAAGCAATAATGGTGGGGGCGAATGCCACCCGCTAAAATAGCATTACGATTAAACAATAAATGTTGAGGCGTAATGGTTGCTGCTACTTTATCCGATGCTGATAACACAAAGTCAACGGCTTCTTTGGTGGTGACATGTTCAACAACAATTCGCAAATTGGGAAAGTTTTTTACAATATCCGATAAGCTTGAAGAGACAAACTCTTTTTCTCTATCAAAAATATCACAGTCTTGGTTAGTCACTTCACCATGAATTAATAAGGGTAAGTCAACGGCTTCCATTGTTTTTAATAAGGGGTAAATAGCTTTTAAATCACTCACGCCAGAATCAGAATTAGTTGTTGCTCCCGCTGGATATAATTTAATGGCATGAATATGTTCTGAAGCGGCCGCTTTTTTTATCTCTTCTGGCGTTAAGGTGTTAGATAAATATAAGGTCATTAGGGGGGAAAAGCTAGAACTTTCTGGCAAAGCATTTATTATTTCTTCACGATATTCTAATGCTTGATCAACCGTTATAATAGGTGGATTAAGGTTAGGCATAATAATTGCTCGGCCAAATTGCTTGGCTGTATGAGCAATGACGGTATTTAAAATAGCACCGTGTCTTACATGTAAATGCCAGTCATCGGGTTGAATTAGTGTTAATTTATTCATTGTCTAAGTGTTTTTCTATTAGAATATGTCGGTTATTCTATAGAATGCTCTTGAAAAAATGAATTCGAGACCTCATTTATATAGATATTTTATTTTTTAGGAGTGCCTTGTGCCTATATACGAATACCAGTGTCAAGCTTGTGGAAACGAGCATGAAGCTTTGCAAAAAATGAGTGCAGAGCCTTTACTTACATGCCCTGCGTGTGATGAGCCTGAATTAAAGAAAAAGATTTCAGCTGCAGGTTTTAGATTAAAAGGCAATGGTTGGTACGAGACAGATTTTAAAGGTGGCTCAAAGAAAAGTGGGGCAGAAGCGACTACAAAACCTAGTGGAGGCGGATGTTCTAGTGGTGGTTGTGGTCATAAGCATTAATACACACTCATTAGCGTAAAATTTTATAAGGGATAAAAGGTGAAGTTTCCGCATTTCCATTTTTATTATGGTCTCGTTATTACTTTGCCTATCTTACATTTTAATAATATTCAATTTAAGTAGAGAATCAATATGCGTACGCACAAGTGCGGAGAAGTAACAAAAAAATATTTAGGTGAAACCGTTGCATTATGTGGATGGGTTCATCGTCGTAGGGATCACGGTGGGGTTATTTTTATTGACCTTAGAGATCGTGAAGGTTTGGTTCAGGTGGTATTTAACCCTGATTCTGCAGAGACCTTTGCAATTGCTGAAAGCGTGCGTAGTGAATATGTCTTAAGAGTAGAAGGTGTTGTCAGAGATCGTTTAGAAGG
>Ga0209707_1000094_pt1 | contig 57390 bp, 31 predicted proteins | sample EN4Hudsemesocosm_FD_184630 | JGI IMG/M metagenome (GOLD analysis project Ga0209707, IMG submission 184630) | Methane-oxidizing microbial communities from mesocosms in the Hudson Canyon - EN4B Hudson Canyon (SPAdes) (version 2) | ecosystem: Environmental > Aquatic > Marine > Cold seeps | place... | reverse complement strand
GGCGTGTAGCTAATGTAACAGGCTTTGGTTTGGAAGAACTCGACATACCAACCACCAATAGAAGAACAGTAGAAGTTAATGAATACCTTCAAACAAGATTCCCAAACATTTATGCCGCTGGTGATGTAGCTGGGCCTTTTCAGTTTACCCATACCGCCGCTCATCAAGCATGGTATGCCGCTGTAAACGCTCTATTCGGAAAATTTAAGAAATTTAAAGCAGACTACACCATTATACCATGGGCTACATTTACAGAGCCTGAAGTTGCACGAGTAGGCCTTAACGAACAAGATGCCAAAGAAAAAGGTATAGCCTATGAAGTTACTAAATTTGACGTAGCTGAGTTAGATAGAGCTATAGCCGATGAAGAAGCTCATGGCTTTGTGAAAATACTGACAGTACCAGGTAAAGATAAAATATTAGGGGCGACTATAGTTGGCGAACAAGCAGGAGACCTGATTGCAGAGTATGTGATGGCCATGAAGCATAACCTTGGTTTGAATAAGATACTTGGAACCATTCATATATACCCTACTCTTGCTGAAATGAATAAATATGCTGCTGGTGAATGGAAACGAGCACACAAGCCTGAAAAAATACTCAATTGGCTTGAAAAGTTTCATAAGTGGCAACGTGGAGAGCGAAGTGGAAGTAAAGCGTCTTCGCGGTTTAACTCTGAAGCTGAATTTTCTCAGGAATAATTTAAAACTTGCTGTCATTCCGGCATTGTTTTAGCCGGAATCCATTGCTTTGATGACTTAAGTATCACTTCGAACTGTGGATTCCGGCCAAAAGCACGCCGGAATGACGGAGGCTTTAGATTTAAAAATTCGACAATTCTTCTTGAAGATCTTTTTTTAAGTCTTCTGCTCCTGTAATCCAAAGCTCGCCATCTGAACCCGGAAATATACCAATTTCTAATCTATCTTTCTTTAATCCAGGCACCCATTTTTCTAAGAATTCTGGCAAGGAAATACTCTTAGCTGAAAGGTCTTTTGAGTTATTGCAGTAGTTAGTAGCAAGCTCTGCTTGAGGCCAAAGTGGCAAATATTCGAAATCATCATCAGCATATATTTTTAGAAATTGATTATCGGCATTAACAAGAATCCAAATTTCTTTTTCTTCACCTACTTTACTTAGAAAGTAGTCGTATCTCTCTTCACAACTCAAACCCAATATACTTTCTAGCTGATCTTGGCTCATATGTTTACTCTGTTCTTAATTAATGACTGTAGGTTAAAACCACCAAAACAATGGATTCCGGCTAAAACAATGCCGGAATGACAGCATTTTATTTTGGGCTTTGCTTTCGTGCAAAGGTCTCAACATACTTATTCTAACGTTCTGATTCAATTTTATTCATTATCTCATCAATTTTACTTTTTTCAATGGAAGTACTTTGACTTTGCTTAACAACGTCAACAGTCAACTGAAGATAATTTAAGTAACGACGACAGTTTTTGCAGATGGCAAGGTGGAGCTTGACTGATAGCTTTCTTTTAAATGGTAATTCTCCGTCAAGGTACTCATCTGACAGTTCAGAAATGTCTTTGCAGCTTAGCACGAACCAGTCTCCTGAAACTTTTCTATATGTTCAAAGATTTTATGCCTTGAACGATGAATAAGTACTCTTACATTTGATGCGCTAACGCCAAGAATGTTACATATTTCGTTTAAAGAAAGGCCATGCATATCTTTTAAGGTTAATGCTGTTCGCGCTTGTTCACTGAGCTTTAACATGTATTTTTTTAAACAGCGTGAAAACTGCTGATTACTGAGCAAAGCGTCAGGTGTTTCATTATGCCAAGAGAACGGTGGCTTGCTCCAGTGTCCATCAGAACCAAAACGATCATGCAGAACACTCTCATCGTCTGAAAAATCACCTACAGAAACTGTTTTAGATTCTTTACGTAAACGTGTTTTTGCTTCGTTTGATACGATAGTTATCAGCCATGTTTTGAGACTGGATCGCCCTTCAAACTTTGAAAGGTTTTTATAGGCTGCTAGCCACGCTTCCTGAACAACTTCTTCAGCTAAGGAATCACCAATAATAGATTTAGCCACAACCAACATAACGGAATAATAGCGTTCTACTAATATTTTAAATACTTTGTGGTCATCTAATGCACTAGCGATGAGTTGTTTGTCTTCCATTCTAACTGATTGACCTTGTGTAACTATTGAGTGGCGCACTTATGACTAAAGACGAGGAGCTGTTATATATAACATGATCCAGATCATCACAACACCGTTAAATTCCTCACTAAAATGGTCTAAGCTAGGTAGTATCACCCAGAAACCACCGTCATTCCCGCGAAGGCGGGAATCCATGATTTGAAACACAGATAAAATATCTGGATCCCCGCCTTCGCGAGGATGACAAGAAAAGCCTGTATGGAATATTGGTATGAATGAATCGTCTAAGATAACGGTTGATGCGAATGAAGCGGTCGCTAGAATCGCTCATAAAACCAATGAAGTCATTGCTATCTACCCAATTACCCCAGCCTCCCCCATGGGTGAGCATTCTGATGCATGGTCTGCAGCTGGAAAGACAAACATTTGGGGCAGTATTCCTCATATTATTGAGATGCAAAGTGAAGCAGGTGCTGCTGGGGCCATTCATGGAGCATTGCAAACAGGCTCCTTAACAACTACATTCACAGCCTCCCAGGGATTATTACTAATGATCCCGAATATGTATAAGATTGCAGGCGAACTCACCCCTACCGTCTTCCATGTGGCTGCACGCGCTATTGCAGCACAAGCGCTTTCAATTTTTGCTGACCATAGTGATGTAATGGCAACCCGTGCCACTGGTTTTGCACTACTTGTTTCAAACTCAGTGCAAGAAGCACAAGATATGGCTTTAATTGCTCAAGCCGCAACACTTGAAGGGCGAATTCCTGTTCTTCATTTTTTTGATGGTTTTCGTACTTCGCATGAAATTTCAAAAATAACACCTGTAGATGATAGTGTTATTTCCGCAATGCTTACTCAAGAAAGTATCTCCTTTAATCGTGCTAGAGCTATGTCACCGGAACACCCAAATATCCGTGGGACATCCCAAAATCCTGATGTATTTTTTCAGGCCAGAGAAACTATTAACCCTTACTATAAAAAATTCCCTGATATTGTTTCAGATAAGATGGCCTTGTTCACAAAGTTAACGGGACGTAGCTATGAGATATTCGAATATATTGGGGCCGCAGATGCAGATCGAATAATCATCATGATGGGATCAGGCGCAGAAACCGTTGATGAAACAGTATCTCATTTAGAAAATAAGGGGGAAAAAGTTGGCTTACTTAAAGTTCGACTTTATAGACCTTTTTACAGCGAAAAATTCGTACAATCAATACCCGCATCTATTAAAGCTATAGCCGTTTTAGACAGAACAAAAGAACCGGGTTCAGAAGGTGAACCACTCTATAAAGATGTATGTACAGCCCTATTTGAACACTCTCTAAGCCCGAAAGTTATTGGTGGGCGCTATGGCCTAGGCTCTAAAGAGTTCACACCGGGAATGGTGAAAGCTGTATTTGATGAACTCCGTATAAATGAAGAAAAAGCACCTAATCCAAAGAATGGTTTTACTATTGGTATTGAGGATGACCTTACACATAGCAGTTTAACTTGGGATAGTGACTATCGAACCGATGCAAATGCACGCTCAATACAATGCGTGTTTTTTGGGTTGGGCTCAGATGGGACGGTCAGCGCAAATAAAAACAGTATCAAAATTATTGGTGAAAATACGCCACTTTTCGCACAAGGATATTTCGTTTATGACTCTAAAAAATCAGGTGCGGTAACTATTTCTCACCTTCGATTTGGTCCTAATCCAATCAAATCAAGTTACCTGATAGGTAAAGACTCTGCTCAGTATGTTGGCTGCCATCAGACACTATTTTTAGAAAAATATGATGTGCTGGATTATGCAGAATCAGGCGCAGTGTTCTTGTTAAATACTTCAGTTCAAAGCAATAAGGTTTGGGATGATCTGCCTCAAAAAGTTAAGCGCCAGATCATAGACAAGAACATCAAGTTTTATGCAATTGATGCTTATAAAATAGCTGAAAAAAGCGGTATGAGCCGTCGAATAAACACAGTTATGCAAACCTGTTTCTTTGCAATTTCTAATGTCTTACCTCAAGAGGAAGCTATAAATTCAATAAAAAAATCAGTAGAGAATACCTATGGCAAAAAAGGAAGGCATATCATAAGGACTAATTTTCAGGCCATCGAAAACACCTTGCAAGGATTGCATAAAATTGAATACCCCAAGCAGCTAGCAATAGAAGAGCAAACTGAAACACACGGCCTCGACATTAAAAGTATCGACATTAAAAATAACGACGCCCTAAGTAATGACAAGTTTATAAGTCAGGTAACAAAGAAGATTATAGCCAATGAAGGCAACCTTATACCTGTTAGCCTACTTCCTGATGATGGAATATACCCAAGCGGAACGGCGCAATATGAAAAGCGAAATTTAGCACTAGAATTGCCACTTTGGGATGAATCACTATGTACTCATTGTGGTAAGTGCGTTTTTGTATGCCCTCATAGTGTTATCAGAAGTAAAGCCTTCCCCGCAGAGGCCGTTTCTAATGCACCAGAAAGCTTCAAACACATTCAGATAAAGGGTAAAGACTACCCTGATGATGTGCATATTAGTTATCAGATATCTCCTGAAGACTGTACCGGCTGTACCTTATGCGTTGATATTTGCCCCATTCGAGATAAAACCCAAGCCAATCGTAAAGCCATAAATATGGTGCATCAGCAGGAGATAAAAGAACAAGAAAAAGTAAATTGGGCATTCTTCCTATCGTTGCCTGATTGGAATCTTAAAGAATCCAAGAGCAATACGATGAAAGGCGCCATGTTACGACCACCTTATTTTGAGTTTTCGGGTGCTTGTACCGGCTGTGGTGAAACACCTTATATTCGCCTTGCAACACAGTTATTTGGAGACCGAATGTTGGTAGCCAATGCAACGGGCTGCTCTTCTATCTATGGGGGTAACCTCCCTACGACACCATGGACCAAAGACAATAATAACCGAGGCCCCGCATGGAATAATTCATTATTTGAAGACAATGCAGAGTTTGGTTTAGGTATGCGAATCGCTTGTGACCATCAGAAGCAGATGGCATTAGACCTTCTTAAACGACTTGAAACGTATTTACCAAAAGATTTAGTTGAAGACCTATTAAATGCGGATGAATCTGACGAGGTTGGGATTTACGAGCAAAGGCAGAGAATCAAAGAACTTAAGCAGGTCATTTCACGCTTAGTTTCAGGTGAAGCAAAACAATTACTAGGCATCGCAGATGCATTAAGCAAAAAAAGCATTTGGATAATAGGCGGTGATGGCTGGGCCTATGATATCGGCTTTGGTGGTTTAGACCATGTTCTGGCAACAGGGAAAGATGTAAATATTTTAGTACTAGATACCGAGGTTTATTCAAACACAGGTGGGCAAACATCAAAAGCAACACCTAGAGGTGCGGTTGCCAAGTTCTCGGCAGCAGGCAAACCAACGGCTAAAAAAGACCTGGCACGCATGGCAATGACTTATGAGCATGTTTATGTTGCTCATGTCGCCTATGGAGCTAAAGATATACAAACACTTCATGCCTTTATTGAGGCAGAATCTTACCCAGGGCCATCGCTAATTATCGCTTATGCGCCCTGCATAGCCCATGGTGTTGATCTGGTAAATAATCACAGGCAACAGAAAATGGCCGTTGAATCAGGGCATTGGCCATTGCTTCGTTATGACCCACGTAAACTCGATGAAGGAAAAAATCCGTTACGTTTAGACTCTAAAAAACCGAGTTTGAACTACGCCGAATTTATTAAATCTGAAGCGCGTTTCAGTATGTTATGGCATTCTGACCCCAAGCGAGCAGATTCATTACTAAAACAAGCACAAGCAGAAGTTCTTGAACGCTATGAACAATACGAGCAATTAGCCGCACTAAAAACACTTGATAAAAGTGGGGAGAATAACAATGACTGATCTAACGACATCTGATCTGCAAACGAGCATTGATCTTTCTACAAGCTATTTGGGCCTAATATTAAAAAACCCACTAATACCTTCATCAGGACCTCTAACTAATAACCTTGATAGTATTCGCCAGCTTGAAGATGCTGGCGCTTCAGCCATTGTTCTGCCATCTCTTTTTGAAGAAGAGCTAATACATGAACAAGAAAAAATGGCCCGATTTCTTCACCAGCAAGACATAGGTCATAACGAAGCCGATACTTTTTTACCGCTCCCAGACAACTATACCTCCCACCTTGATAACATGTTGGCATTAGTTTCAAGTTGCAAGCAGTCACTAGATATCCCAGTTATTGGCAGTGTTAATGGGATATCACCTAGTGGTTGGATAGAGTGCGCCTTAGACCTACAACAAGCAGGCTGCGACGCTATTGAGTTAAACCTATATTCCGTAGCCGCAGATGCTAAAAAAACGGGGAGCACCGTAGAAGATGAGTTTTTACAGCTTGTAGATATTTTGACTAATGAAGTATCAATTCCTGTTACGGTAAAACTATCATCTCAATTCTCATCATTAAGTAACTTTGCCCAGCAATTACAGCACAAAGGTGCGGAAGGTGTTGTTTGTTTTAATCGTTTTTTTCAACCAGATATTAACCTTGAAACACTTGAGTTGTCCCCTATTCTTGAGCTTTCAAACCCTGCTGAGTCACTTCTGAGAATACGCTGGCTGGCTTTGCTCAAGGGTCAGGTAGAGTTATCTTTGGCTGCGACAGGTGGCTTTCATAGCCATCAAGAAATAATCAAAGCCTTGCTAGCAGGGGCTGATGCCGTTTATTTATGCAGCATACTTATTCAAAGTGGCCCGAGAGTATTAACTGAGATACTAGCCAATCTAATCTCATGGATGGAGGAAAAAGAATATAACTCTATTGAACAACTTAAAGGTAGCCTTAGCTACCATAAAGCAGCATCACCCTCTGTTTATGCAAGAGGTAATTATCTTGAGGTAATGGATTCTTACTCACCATCAAGAGGAGTGAAAGTATAAGCGGTGTACCGGAGCCTAGCTTACAATAACCTCATACTCGCATGGCAAAAGCCACCTAATCACTCAACACCCGAAAAAGAGAATGAGTAAGGTAATCCAAATCTTCATTATTCATAATAAATGGAGGCATCAGGTATACAAGCTTGCCAAATGGCCTTACCCAAACCCCCTGCTCTACAAATTTGGGTTGAATTCTAGCAAGATCAACAGGTTCTTTAAGTTCGACTACACCAATTGCACCTAACACCCTTACATCTGCAACACAGTTCAACTCTTCGCAAGCCGAGAGCCCTTTAATCAAGCGGGACTCTATGCGCTTAATATTCTGTTTCCAATCAGCGTTAAGCAATAACTCCAAACTAGCAACTCCAGCGGAACATGCGAGAGGGTTTGCCATAAATGTAGGGCCGTGCATAAACAAGCCAGGGTTTCCATTACTAATGGTTTCGCTAACTTCTTTAGTCGTCATTGTTGCAGCAAGCGTTAAATAGCCACCAGTAAGTGCTTTACCTACACACATTATATCCGGTTCAATATCTGCGTACTCACAGGCAAAAAGTTTGCCTGTTCGACCAAATCCCGTCGCTATTTCATCTAGAATTAATAGCACACCATATTCGTCACACAGTGCTCTTACTTGTTTAAGGTATTCAGGTGAATAAAAACGCATACCTCCAGCACCTTGTACTATTGGCTCCATAATTACAGCAGCAATAGTTTCGTGGTTGTTACTTAGCTGGTTTTTAAGAGGCGCAATATCCTCTTCATTACAAGGAGCGTTGAACTTACAGGTAGGTGCATCTACAAAAAACTGTTCGGTCAGCGTGTCAGAAAAGAGAGAATGCATACCTGTAACCGGGTCACAGACAGACATGGCACCGAAAGTATCGCCATGGTAGCCATTTTTAAGGCTTAAAAACCGCTGTTTCTTACTTTTGCCTTTATCATGCCAATATTGAATGGCCATTTTCATTGAAACTTCAACAGCCACCGAACCAGAGTCTGAGAAAAAAACAGTTTGTATACTGGGAGGGGTTATATCTACAAGTATCTCAGCTAGTTTTATAGCGGGTTCATGCGTTAGCCCGCCAAACATAACATGAGACATCTTAGCTATTTGGTCTTTAAGCGCGTTATTCAAGCTTGGGTGGTTATAACCATGAATAGCACTCCACCAAGAAGACATGCCATCAATTAATTCTGTACCATCAGCTAAGCGAAGCCTTACACCTTCTGCCGATTCAACACGCCACAAAGGCTGGTTAGCACCAATTGCACTATAGGGATGCCAAATGTGTTGTCGATCAAAATCTATTAATGTGTCACTTGATTTGTTGGTCATTTAATCTTCCATAAACCTTGTATGAAAACAGGGGAATTCTACCAGAGAAACCTTTACAAGCATCAATATGTAAACTATTTTTTAACTATACAATATAATAATATATCTATATGTTATTTTTTAATAAGATATTAATATTCCGGCACTTTTTGTTCACTTAATTGATTCCTTACTCTCATTTTACTGTTATGTGGATGATCCCATGAAGAATATTGTCTTGGAAGATAGCGTATTGAAAAATATTGTATGGCACGACCATCATATATCTAAAGCAGAGCGAGCTGAGCAAAAGAAGCAAAAACCTTGTTTAATTTGGTTCACAGGTCTTAGTGGTTCTGGTAAATCAACCGTTGCTAATGCCCTAGAAAGGGAACTCTTTATAGGGCGTCATCATACCTACCTTCTGGATGGTGACAATATAAGGCACGGCTTAAGTAAAGACTTAGGCTTTTCAGATACAGACCGCGTAGAAAATATCCGTAGAATTGGTGAAGCTGCAAAGCTATTTGTAGATTCTGGCCTTATCGTAATGACGGCTTTTATTTCACCTTTTAAAAGCGATAGAGAGATTGCACGTGCCCTTGTGGAAGATAAAGAGTTTATAGAAGTACACATGAATGCCTCTTTAGATGTTTGTGAGCAAAGAGACCCAAAGGGTTTATACAAAAAAGCCAGAGCCGGTGATATCCCAAACTTTACCGGTATAGATTCAGATTATGAGCCCCCAGTTAACCCGGAAATAACACTTAACACAGCAACGCACTCAGTCGACGAATGCGTTCAACAGTTGGTTTCTTTTTTAACAGAACGTAATTACATTTTTTAAATAAGTTATGCCTACCGACCAGCTAATCGTTGCTTTCGTTAGCTCTTTTTTAGTACTCGGGTTAATTTTTACCCGAGTAAACCCTGCTGTTCTTTTCAGTTCTGGCGCCTTAGCTTACTTACTTACAGACCTTATTGAACTTAGGCCTCTTTTAAATAGTTATACCCACCCTGCTCTCGTCACATTAGCCTTACTCATTGTTATTTCAACTGCCTTTGAGCGCACTCGAATGATTAGTACTATTGTTAAACTGTGCATGAAAGGGGGCGGTGTTTTTGGATTATTTAAAACCTTATTGGCAACTTCCTTTTTATCTGCATTTTTAAATAATACAGCGGTTGTTAGTGTTTTAATTAGTGGTATCAAAAATAACAAAAAGCTCTCGGCTCATCGATTATTACTCCCTATATCCTACGCTGCGATTATAGGGGGGACATTAACCCTTGTAGGTACATCAACCAATTTAATTATAAATGGTTTAGTGGTTGATCAGGGTTTACCCTCGTTTACTCTATTTTCATTTTTTATGCCTAGTCTTATTCTTCTATCTGTTTGTACACCGCTAGTAGTTATATTTTCTTACCTGTTTTTAAAGCCAGATAAAGATAAGCAAAGCGAAGAAAGACGTTATTTTGTTGAAGCAAAAGTTAATGAAGGCTCCTCGCTCATTGGTAAAACTGTATTAGAAAATGGAATGAGAAACCTTGAACACCTATTTTTGGTTGAAATAATTAGACGGGATCAACTTATTTCCCCTGTTTCACCAAGCGAAGTTATTGAAGCATCAGATATTTTAATCTTTACCGGAGAAATCAGGGAACTTGATGATATTTTACAACTTCCAGGTCTAACCTTGTTTGATCAACCCATTGAAGTGTTAGAACGAAACTTAGTGGAAGTTGTTATCAGCCCAACAGCAAGTTTTTTAGGTAAGTCGATTAAAGAGTGTGATTTTAGAGCAACGTTTGATGCTGCTGTAGTGGCTATTAGACGAGGAGATAAACAACTCTCAGGAAAAATGGGATTACACAAAATAGAACCAGGTGATTCACTTTTATTAGCAACAGGCCATGATTTTAATGTAAGAAAAAACATCTCACAAAATTTTTATATTTTGTCTACTAATGGCTCTGAAATAAAAAATGGTTGGAAGTCATGGCTTTTAGGTTTGGGGTTTCCGATAGCTATTTTTGCAGGTGCGTATTTAGATGTATCTCTACCTGAAAGCCTACTCTTGTTTACTATCGTACTGTTAGTCGCAAAAGTATTAAAACCAGGAAATATTCGGCGTCGATTTCCATTTCAAATAATTCTAGTGGTTGGGTCTGCATTGGCGATGGCACAAGTCGCTATAGAAACAGACACAATTAAAACCGCTGTGGAATTTATCTTATTTAATAATACTGATATAACGGTATGGGCAGCCTTCATTTCTATTTATATCATAACGCTCATATTAACTGAAGTTGTTACTAATAACGCAGCGGCTGCAGTGATGTTCCCCATTACAATTGGTGTAGCTAGCGCATTTGGTGTTTCAGTAATGCCTTTTATTATGGCCGTGCTGTATGGTGCTAGTGCGAGTTTTCTTTCACCTTATGGTTATCAGACAAACCTTATTGTTTATAGCGCGGGAAATTATAGGTTATTAGATTATCTTAAGGTGGGGTTGCCTATCTCTATAGTGTATAGCCTTACTGTTATTACTATTGTTCCTGAGTTTTTTCCTTTTTGAGATAAAATAACTTTACCAATATATGAACTATAAGAAATGGATGGCAGTATTGATTTATTATCTATAAAACGGAAAAAACGGGGTGTGAAACAACATGAAATCACGTTATTCACACCCCTACCTCTCAAGTACCCACAAGGGGTTTTATAGTAGGTCTACTCACAAACCTTTTCTTTTTTTTGTCCTCCTCTCGCACGTAGGGATCCACAGCTTCAGGGCGGACGCTTATTTTTTAATACGCATCATCCGTAAACAATATAAATGCAGTTTTTATTAATATTTTAATATCCAGCCATATAGACCAGTTGTTTATGTAAGCGAAATCATAATTAACCCTTTTTTGCATTTGAGCGATAGTACTTGTTTCTCCTCTGCAGCCGTGCGTTTGAGCTAAGCCAGTTATACCTGGTTTAATACGATGTCTGGCAAGATAGGCTTCAATTTTCTTGTGAAAGAAAATATTGTGCTCCACAGAGTGCGGTCTGGGGCCAACAAGTGCCATACTGCCATTAAGTACATTGAATAATTGAGGAAGCTCATCGATACTGGTTTTTCGTATAAATCGCCCTATCGTTGTAACTCTGGGGTCGTCCTTAATGGCTTGCTTGCACCCATCATCACCGTGTAGGTACATGCTCCTAAACTTCCACACGGTAATAACCTTCCCCTCCCAGCCATGACGCTGCTGATTAAAAAAAACGGGGCCTGGTGAGCTTAGCTTTATTAATGCCGCCACTGTTAAAAGGAAGGGGGATAAAATTATTAAAGCGGTAAATGCAATTGAGCGATCTATTGCCCCTTTGATTAATGCCTGAAGCCCACCTAATGGAGACTCAGAAAGCGATATTAAGGGGACCCCTGCAATTTCCTTAACATTCAAATTCAAGAGCGTTAATCCAAAAATATCTGGTGCCCAAATTACATCAATATTTTTATTAAGTAGCTCCATATTAATGCGATTAAGGTCATTAACATGATTCATAGGTAACGCAATGTACACTTTTTTAATTTTGTATCGATTGATAACCCAAGATAAGTCTGAAAGTTTACCTAAAAGAGGTACGTCTTTTACATTCCAAACTTCATTAGAATCATGGTCATTTTCTTCAACCACTCCCACAACATGATCTCTAAGCCAACTGTTATTATTTATTTTGTTAGTAAGGTGATTGGCTAAATGGCTGGTTCCAATCACTAATACATGAAGGTCACCCTCCACAGAGATGGTATATTTCTGATAGGCTTTTATGATGCTATTAGAGGCTAGAAAATCCACTACCTGCACACAAAAAGCCACCCCAGCCCATAGAAATAATATCTCTTCAGAAAATAAGTCCATGCTTTGCGTGATAAAGCCAATAACGACTAACAAACCAAGAACCAATGTCCATGCTCTAGCTAGTCTAAAAACACTTTTTATATATCCCACATGGCATCTATACACCCCATTTTTTTGGTACACCATCCACATTAGTAATAATGTGATGACCGATAACAGACTATATTCAGTAGAGAACTCTTCACCATACGCTCTTACCAGTCCATATAGAACCAAGATAGCAATAACATTATCGAGAAGAACCTGAAGCCATACAAAAAGAGAAATGTGGTCTTGCAGTAAACGCTTTGGTCGAGCATCAGAAATAGATAAGGTCTGATCGTAGTACATATCCCCGTCCTATCTTTATTATTCTGTTTTCGATTAAAACTCCCTACGTTTATGCATCCTTACGGTGCTTCTCCTGCATTTTTTAACTCCGTTTAAAATTGCTCTTAATTTTGATCAATGTTAAAAGCCAAAACTGTACCATCAACAAACAACTGTACATTTATTGATCAGTTAAAAATTATTGTTATGTCAGCGTATTAAGTTTTTAAGTTAGATGAGTAAAGAATGTTGTCAGCAGAGTTAAAGTAAAGTTTTATGCCAAAATTATTGCTAAGTTGTTAAAAATTGTAAAATTTCTAGAGATGAGACCTGCGTCACGAATTTATTCTTTATAAAAAAAGTTCAAATCATATGTAAAAACTTCTGACACATAAATTTTAATTGTCATTTGGTTATATAAACCGAAAATAATCGATCAAAATATGATCAGCAGTGAATGGAATTTTACAAAAAGTTAACTATCTTTACAGAAAGAGACGGAACGAAACATATAAATAAGACAGGATTATTTTCGGCATCAACAGTATTGGTGGGTGCAACATGAAAAGACGTTTATCCATACTTAGTTTTTTTTACATTATTCTTTTCACTGGCTGCGCAGTTTTTGAGCCAGCTGAAGAAGAGTTTGACATTGAATCTCTACCACCTACTGCTGCTGGCGCAGTTAGTACCGTAACATCTCAAGTTGCCGCCTCGTCGGACGATGCAGAGCAAAATTCATCAGGAAAGGTATCTCTTACAAGCAGTGACCTAGAATTGACAATGGATAGGGGAAATCAACAAGTTATTGGCATGCGCTTTAAGTTAGACATCCCTCAGGGAGCTATTATAACGGATGCAACAATACAATTTACTGCTGATGAAGTAACTACCGGAACGGCGTCACTTCAAATATTTGCGGAAGCTTCAGATAATGCCGAAACGTTTGTAAACACGTCAAATAATATAAGCAGTCGCCCTACAACGTCTGCATCTGTTAGCTGGTCACCTAGTGATTGGAGTACGAAAAATGCCTCAACGGAATCTCAACGCACCCCCTCATTAACATCTATTACTCAAGAAATTGTCAGTCGATCGGGCTGGACTAGTGGTAATTATATTGCTTATACCATTACCGGAACTGGTACCCGAACAGCAGAATCATATAATGGTGTTGCCACCTCGGCACCAAAATTAATTGTTAGCTACACGCTAGAAGAAGATGTGCCCCCCCCACCCCCTGTAGGCGATTTTTTAACGGTTACTACTCAAGTAACTAGCTCAACGGATGACGCAGAGGAGATGCCAAGTGGGAGTGTATCCCTTACAAGTACTGATCTGGAATTGACCACAGACAGAGGAAATCAGCAAATCATTGGTTTACGTTTCAAGCTGGATATACCTCAAGGTGCACAAATTGAGGATACAAAAATACAATTCACCGTTGATGAAGTAACAACAGGAACTGCTAATTTCAAAATTAATGCTGAAGCCTCAGACAATGCCAAAACGTTTTCTACTGTAACGAATAATATAAAAAATCGACCAATAACCACTGCCACGGTCAACTGGACACCTCCAGACTGGAATACAGGTAATAGTGCAACTGCAGATCAGCAAACGCCCTCATTAGCCGCTATCACTCAAGAAGTTGTCGGGCGTCCAGGCTGGAATAATGGTAATTATATTGCCTATATAATTACTGGAACAGGAACCAGAACAGCAGAGTCTTTTAACGGTGTTGCCTCAGCAGCGCCAACGTTAACTGTTAGTTACAGCCTTCCTCCCAAATTAGCCCCTGTTTATGAATACCAAGGGTTTTCATATGAAGCCGTTTCAAAGCCTGTATATGATCACGGTTATCTAGATGGTTTCATGAGTGTTGATAGTGACGCTGATGGGTTACCAGATAGTTGGGAGCTAGCCTACGGGTTGGATCCAACGAACCCAAATGATGCAACTGATCCAAACCTAGACCCTGATCAAGATTTACTAACAGGGCTAGAAGAGTTCTTAGCTGGCACAGACCCAACAGATAGCGATAGTGATGGAGACGGTTTGCCAGATGGTTACGAAATTGCCTATGGCCTTAATCCATCAAATGGTAGCGATGCTTTACTAGACTCAGATGGTGATGGCTATTCAAATCTTGATGAATTTCTTGCTGGTTCAGACCCTGGCAACCCATCACAAACTCCTGTAATTGTCGTACCTCCCCCCTTAACATACAGCATAAACATATCATGGGATGCACCTACAACACGTGAAGATGGAAGGACTTTAAGTGAATCTGACATTAATGGATTCTCTATATATTACGGTTTATCAGCTACGTCTCCTGATGTAAAAGTAAACCTTAATGATCCTACACAACGAAGTTATATAGCTAAAGATCTAGCAGCTGGAAGCTACTATTTTACTGTGACAGCTATTGATAAAAGCGGGAATGAAAGTAAGCCATCTACAATAGGAGAAATAACGGTTCCTCAATAAAATACTTGAATGGTTAATGACTAATTATTTAGTCATTAACCACCCCATAATAATAAATCATTGAACCATTATATAAATGATGGTCTCGGACATATAAAAATCTAACGTTAGTTAAACCAGGCTAATGGTGAAATTTGTTTCACCCTGTTATTAGCTTTGTTCAATTTCTATGTGCGAGGAAAGAAGCAATGAAACTCAGTATTATGGGGCTAGGCTACGTCGGTTCGGTATCAGCTGCCTGCTTAACCAGAAATGGCCACCAGGTTATTGGTGTTGATCCTAATAAGACAAAAGTTGATTTAATTAATAGTGGGTTAACACCGATTATTGAAAAAGATGTGGGAGAAATTATCCGCGCTAGCGTTAATAACGGTTTACTGACGGCTACAACCAGAACCACAGATGCCGTTAGAGATTCAGATTTGACACTTATCTGTGTTGGCACACCAAGCATGTTAAACGGCAATCTTGACCTTACCTACGTACGCCGTGTTTGTGAAGAAATCGGTGTGGCGCTTGGAGACAAACTAAGTTTTCACACAGTAGTTATTCGTAGCACCATGCTCCCAGGGACAATGCGTGACGTAGTGATCCCTACTCTTGAGGGATTTTCAGGCAAAAAAGCAGGGGTAGATTTTGGTGTTTGTATCAACCCGGAGTTTCTTCGTGAAGGTACAGCCGTCTATGATTTCTATCATCCACCCAAAACAGTAATAGGCACACTGGATAATGAAAGCGGTGAAGTTCTCGCTTCACTTTATGAGGATTTAGAAGCTCCTTTAATAAAAACAGATCTTGCTACGGCTGAAATGGTGAAATATACCGATAATGTATGGCACGCCTTAAAAATTGGATTTGCAAATGAAATAGGGCTAATAAGCAAATCCGTAGGAATTGATGGTCACAAAGTAATGGATATATTTTGTAGAGATCGTAAGTTAAATCTTTCTCCAAACTATCTAAAACCAGGTTTTGCTTTCGGTGGCTCTTGCCTCCCTAAAGATGTCAGAGCACTCTCTTATAAAAGCCGTAGTCTCGATTTAACCCTCCCTATTCTAAATGCCATCCTACATGACAATGAACGCCATGTTGAACGAGGTATTAAGATGATTACTAATAAAGGTCATAAACGTGTTGGCATTTTAGGTATCAGCTTTAAGGCTGGTACTGATGACCTTCGAGAAAGCCCTATTGTAGAGGTGATTGAACGTTTATTAGGGAAAGGGTATGACCTTAAGCTTTATGACTATAACGTTAATCTTGCAGCAATAAATGGTGCTAACAAGGATTATATACTTAACCATATCCCCCATATTTCACGCTTAATGGTGGACAAAATGGATGAAGTATTGGATCACGCAGAAACCGTTGTTATTGGTAACGGGTCATCTGAATTCTGCAATATATTAAATAAAGTCAGAGATGACCAGGTTATTGTTGATTTTGTACGTATCTCAGACTCACTTAGCAAGGAAGGAAAATATGACGGTATCTGCTGGTAAGGCTAATATGAATAAAACCCGAGGCGTCTTGATTATTGTAGAGAACTTGCCAGTACCGTTTGACCGAAGAGTATGGCAAGAGGCAAATACACTTCGTGATGCTGGTTACACTGTTTCTATCATTAGCCCAACAGGTAAAGGTTACGAAAAACGCCATGAAGTAATTAATGATATTCACATCTATCGTCATCCGCTTCCTTTAGAGGCTGATGGCGCGTTAGGCTACTTATTAGAGTATTCGGTGGCTCTATTCTGGGAGTTTGTTCTGGCATGGCGTATTTTATTTACTCGAGGGTTTGATGTTATTCATGCTTGTAATCCACCGGATCTTATATTTATAGTCGCTATCACTTTTAAGCTGCTCGGAAAGAAATTTGTATTTGATCATCACGATATCAACCCTGAACTTTACGAAGCAAAATTTGGGCGGAAAGATTTTTTCTATAAGTTGATGCTATTTTTTGAACGTCTCACTTTTAAGGCTGCTGATGTATCAATAGCAACCAACCATTCTTATAAAGAAATAGCTATACGCCGAGGAGGCATGAATCCAAATAATGTTTTCGTTGTTCGTAGCGGCCCAAGCCTTGATAGGTTAAAAATTTTTACTCCTATTCAATCACTAAAAAAAGGAAGACCTTATTTGGTCGGTTATGTCGGTGTAATGGGAAAGCAAGAAGGTATAGACCTGTTACTTCAATCAATACACCATGTTGTGCATAAGGTGGGGCGTAAAGATATTCATTTCGGCCTGGTTGGAGGAGGAACAGAAATTGAAAACATGAAGCGGTATTCTACTGAGCTCGACATTGAAAATTATGTAACTTTTACCGGCCGGGTGCCTGATCTAGAACTACTCGAAATGTTAAACACAGCTGATATTTGTGTTAACCCTGATATTTCAAATGAAATGAATGATAAATCTACCATGAACAAAATAATGGAATACATGGCTCTTGGTAAGCCAATCGTTCAATTCGATCTGACTGAGGGAAGGTTTTCCGCAGAAAAGGCCTCGCTATATGCAAATAAGAACGATGCAATTGATCTGGCGAACAAAATTATAACGCTACTCGATAATCCCGATATTAGAAAGAGCATGGGCGAATATGGCAGACAGCGCGTAGAGCAGACCTTGGCGTGGCAATATGAAGTACCCAAATTATTAGCCGCTTATAATAGTTTGGGTTAATTATTACTAAGTTTCCAGATTTAACTTTTCAGTATTAATGTTTTTTCAATGCAATAATCAGGACAAGAAAATGGAAGCTATTTTAAATCGATTAGTTTTAAAGACAAAAAAGAAAGTCAGTCGGTACTTTAGGAAGCCACAACCATATGAAGTTATCACTGGTAATCCACCGGAACTTCAACATGAGATGTTAGCCAGCTTATGCCTTGAGCATCTGGACAGTCCCTTAAAAGAAGTTTCGTACGTACATTTATCTGGGTGGAAAAACCAAGGTGCTTTTAGAGTATATATTAAAGCGATTAATGGAAAAGTTTGGAGTCTGATATACAAAAACTCAAAATATAATTTACTGGAAATCCCTGCACTTAATGGATTTCCTGCGTCACCGGGGTATTCAGAATTTTTGATATACAGCGACACTCAAAGCAATATTTCGAAGTATCTTCCAATTGTTTATCTTTGCGTTGAAAGAGAGCCTGGAAAGCACTATCAGTTTTTAATGGAAGACCTTAGTGGAATATATACTCAAGCTTCATCAATACCCCGAAAAAAGTTCAGACCTTTAATTGTCTCAGAGCTCCCCGCATTTCATAAAGAAATGAAAAAGTGGTCACAAAAAAATCTAAACGAGAAACTACCAAAATATAACTCACAATTTGCCTATTTATTAATTCAATATGCACGAAAAATAATAACCAGAGTTGCCCAAACAACAAATAATATTGCTGCAGCTAACGTCCTTTCTCGCTTTTCACTAATAGAGAACCAGTTTCTAGACAAAAAATATTTTCATAACCGAGATCTGTCGCTGATTCATGGAGACATGAATATTGCAAATGTATTGGTTCACAAAAATCTGAAAGGAAATATCAAACTCATCGACTGGGAATGGGCGGGGATTGGTCACCCTTTATCAGACCTCGTATCTCTTTATCGAACAGCAAAGGCAGAGACATATAAACCGGTACTAGAGTGTTACTACGAAAATAAGTTATCACGTAATTATCATTGTTCAATAGCAATTTATGAGTGGTGTAGATTAGAGCGAGGGTTAATAAATGCCTCATTTATGGCCGCACAACATATGGGGTCTAAGAATTTCGAAGATCGTAACCCAGTAAAGTGGTTACCGTTCACTGAGGCCTACTTAAATGTAGTTCTTGATGCACATAACGCTTTACTAAATTCTGACTCAACAGGTAGTAAAATATGATAGACGCTATATGTGAAGTACCTACAAAACAGAATTTTCGAGTCAGTATAGGGATGCCTGTTTTTAATGCTGAGAAATACCTGAGGCAAGCACTAAACTCTCTACTTAGCCAGTCTTTTGGTGATTTCGAATTAATTATATCCAACAATGGATCTATAGATTGCACCGAAGAAATTTGTAAAGAGTACTCATTGAAAGACAGCAGAATAAAATACTACAACCAAGAAGAAAACATGGGTGCTTCCTGGAACTTTAATTATGTATTTAATTTGGCAAGTGGTGATTATTTTATGTGGGCTGCTCATGATGATTTATGGCACCCGGACTATCTAAAGACCTGCGTAAATATATTAGATACAAAACCTAAAGCAGTGCTTTGTTATACCTCAACAAAAGAGATAAATGAATTTGGTCAGACATTTAATATAAATTTCTCCATTAAACCAGACCTTTATTCCCCCTCAGTATACAAAAGATTATCTGCTAGTTGGCGTTATCCGCCACAGATATTAGTGTTTGGATTGATACGTCGTGAAATACTTAAAAAGACACACTTAATTGGTGACTTTTCAGCTTCAGATCAGGTGTTGGTTAGTGAGCTTGCATTAGCTGGTCAAATGTTAGGCATTAAAGATTACCTTTTTTATTACCGCCGCCATAAAGAGCAATCAACGGCTCAACAATACCCAACTATGCGGTCCAGAGAGTCTTGGTATAACCCCAAAAAAAATAAAGCAGTAACGTTTCCTTGGTGGAGAGTATTAAGAGAAAACGTTTACGCAATATCAAATGCTCAAATTAGCCTTGCAACACGACTCCAATGTTATTTATCAATGTTTAGGTGGGTGGTTCGCAAAAGACGTCATTTATTACATGAACTTGTTTTACGCGATAACTAGTCGTACTGAGCTAAATATGTATTGATAATCGATGCATAAAACTTTTGTTACCCTACTGGATGCAGTACATATTGAGTATGTCTAATAACCTATACAAAAAAGCGATTAATGGAATAGCTTGGACTACATTTCAATCGATTGGCGTTCAGATTAGCTCCTTGGTGATTTTTCTCGTACTTGCCAGATTGCTTGCTCCAGAAGATTTCGGGTTAGTTGCTATGGCTAACGTATCAATCGCATTTTTTGGATTATTGACGGCCGACTCACTAAGTGCAGCGATTATCCAACGTGAGCATCTCGATAAAGAGCATTATGACAGTGTTTTTTGGCTGAACACATTTCTAGGCTTATTAGTTGGTATATGTGTTTATCTTTCATCAGAATATATTGCACATTTTTATAAACAGCCAGAGCTCGAACGTATTATTGATGTTCTAATAATATGCCTGATATGCAGGTCCTTCAGTTCAGTACAAATATCAATCCTGCGTCGTGAATTAAATTTCCGTTCGTTAGCAATAAGAACATTAGTCGGTCAACCAATCGGTGGTATCGTAGGTATTACATTAGCCTTTAAAGGGTTTGGCGTTTGGAGTCTTGTAATAAGGGAAGTCATTGTTTCGTTGATACAGCTTATTTTGGTGTGGATTTCGAGTGATTGGCGTCCAGGATTAAGGCTTTCTTTTCGACATTTAAGAGAACTTCTGTCGTTTGGTATAAGTATGATGGGGGCTGGATGGGTTAGCTTTTTAAACAAGAGGCTAGACAACTTCTTAATCGGTTATGCATTAGGGGCTATCGCTCTCGGTTACTACACAGTAGCAAAACGTCTGATAACTATTCTGACCGAATTTCTCAGCTCTAGTATCAATAAAGTTGCATGGCCAATATTCGCTCGAATGAAAACCGATCATGAAAAATTAAAGCATGCCTTTTACCAATCGACTCAACTTAAAAACTTGGTTGTATTTCCAGTATTTCTAGGGGTATCGGCTGTAGCGCCAGAACTGGTGCTTTCTGTATTTGGAGACAAGTGGCAACCAAGTATATTACTGATGCAGGGGTTAGCAATACTTGGATTACTCAAATCTATTCTGTCGTACCAAGAGAACTTGATGGTCGCACTCGGTCAAGCCGGCTGGAGGTTGGCGTTGCAATTTACAATGGCAATAGCCAATGTCATTGCTTTTATTATTGCAGTTGAATGGGGAATTCTTGCAATTATTATATCTTATATTGCAGTGGCAGTCACACTATCTCCCCTTTGGACTTTTGGCGTTTACCGATGCGCAAACATAGAAATCACTACTTACCTCAGTCAGTATGTCGCGTCTTTCGTCGGCTCGGTTGCAATGGTCACAGCGATCTATGCATTGAGACACTATTTAGGTGATCTGGTTTCTCACCATGTAGTACTTATTGTTTCTATTATTTTGGGAGTATTAGTGTATGTATTTTCAATACGCTGTCTTTACCCTATTCCGTACAAATTTGTTCTTACTACCCTATCTTCAATAATGCCTAGACGCAAAAAAAGTTCAACTTTAAATTAATAGATAATTAAGTGAAAAGATTATTGTCATACGGAATACGTCTCATCAAACACGGTTGTGGAAAATATACCATGAAAAATTTAGCAGAAAGAAGTCATTCCTTCGCTCCAAAAGGACACTGGCAAAAAAAAACAAGACTTTTCCTTAAAACTCAATCTCGGCACATCCCTGCACTAGAGATTATTTTAAGCAAAATGTGGTGTTTTACTGTAAATGTATGGCTAAAACTACGTTACCGAAAAACTCTTATAGAGAACCTAATCAATGGATATTATTGTAAAAACATTGACCCAGATAGAACGTTTTGGATATCTCCCAACATCATCGAATATTCTGGTTTAATTGAGTTCGACATTCAAAGATTCAAGGGGCATGTCATTGCGGGAGAATGGGATAAATTAGAAATGAAATTTTGCGATATAGATTTGTATCGTGCATCAAATTTTGTAGTAAACGAAGGCGGTAATTGGGAGGATACCCTTTTTTATAAGCGTATTGTTCATAAGATATCAAATGGTGAGATTTATTGGAATTGTTCCGACGAACAAACGTTTAAAACTCGGTGTGAAAACATAGAATTGTTGTTCTATGAAATTAAGTCTCATGGATATAAAACTCAGAAACAACTATTAAGACAACAATCTTTAGATTCACGAAAGTTAGACGATGAAATTACAGTGAGTGTTGGTCGTTATGGCAACCTACTTTTTAGTAATAGCGCTCACCGATTAGTTATAGCCAAGCTTATTCCCTTGGAGGCCATTCCAACAAAAATATCTGTGAGACACCCTTTATGGGTAAAATTTGTTAAACAGCTTAATTCCTACATAAATCTATTAGCTGCCAAAGCACCCCATTCATTTACACACCCAGATTTGGAACAAATATATTCTTCAAATATAGGGGGGCAAGTCTACAATCTAATCAGGCAGCACTCATCATATCAAGCAGGGGAGCTACTTGATGTAGGTGCAAAACTCGGCTATTACAGTTCCAAATTTCAAGACAATGGTTTTAATTGTTACGCGACAGAGGCAGAGTTTTTTGAGTTGGATTTACTTAGCAAAATCAAAAAAGCTGAGAGATATAGTTTTGATATTATCAACTTTTCAAATCTGAAACCAGAGTGGCTACTCAACCGGAGATTCGACATAACTCTCGCTCTAAGCTCACTCCACTATTTTTTGAAAACGAAAGAACTGTATTCAGAGTTAACAGCCATACTTCGAAACTTAAATACAAACGAGCTTTTTTTCCTACCTAATGAGTTTGTGGATTCTGACAAACATCAATTTTATAAACAGTATACGCCACAGCAATTTGTACAAGCGATTTTGCTTAATTCAAGTTTGTCAAGATCAGAGCTAATAGGCTATACACAGTATGGAACGCCACTTTTTCGCCTTTTTAAATAGCTAATTATTATTTAAAACCTTTTGTCCCAATAATGATTCAAAATAACACTGTAGAGCAATGTCATGAAAATGGAAAAAAGAAAAAAAATTTGCTTCGTAATGCCAGGCCACTGGACCTATAAGCTAGGTGGCGCGGAGTATCAAGTCAAGTGCATAATGGACGCATTAATCAGCAAGCATAAATACGATATTTACTTTGTAACCCGTTTTGTCGCACCTTCATACATGCCCGTTGGCTATAAAATAATCCCCATAAATAATCACTTTAAAAACATCAGAGCGCGATATTTATTTGATGGCCCGGCATTGTATAGGGCGCTATCTTCAATCAAGCCTGACATTATCTATCAAAGGCGAGGTCTGACTTACACCGGTTTTTCTGCTGCTTACGCTCAGCTGCATCATTGTAAGTTCATTTGGCATATTGCGCACGATGATGATGTAACACCAAGACCAATTGAATTTTCAGTCAATGGATTCAAAGCATTCGTTGAAAAAAAAATAATTGAATACGGGGTTCGTAAGTCAAAAAACATCATCGCACAGACAGCCGATCAGGCAGATTATTTAAAGCAAAATTATCGTAAATCGCCTTCAGTAATCATGAATAACTTTCACCCTTTTCCAAAAGAGACAATAACTAAACCCACCCTAATGAATGTTGTTTGGATAGCAAACCTCAAACCAATGAAACAACCAGAAGTTTTTTTGCAGCTGGCAGAAAGCCTAAACAATAAAGAAAACGTTCAGTTTACAATGATTGGAGAACTGCCTTCAGGGGAGTGGGGTAAAAAAATAGGAGAGAAGATACAAAAAACAGGATGCGTAAATTTTATGGGAGCCATCAGTCAAGACAGAGTAAATGATGTCTTAGTAAATGCCAGTATTCTCGTAAATACCAGTAAACGTGAAGGTTTCTCAAATACCTTTATTCAAGCTTGGATGAGACAAGTTCCTGTCATAAGCCTATGTGTAAACCCAGACCGTATTTTCGATTACGAGAAAATAGGTTTTTGTTCTGGAAACGGTGAGAAATTGATTAAAGATGTATCAAATTTGCTCGATAATCATAGCTTAAGAGAGGAAATGGGCCATGCAGCACAAGAATATGCTTACGATAACTTTTCCGAAAAAGAGATACTAAAGCTTATTGCTCTTATTTAGCCCAATTCACACCTCCACCTATGCACTTTACGTAACGATCGCTTTTAAGCGACGAAGCAAGTAAGGTAGGATGGGGCCAATCATCTTTCTGTTTGCACTTAGCGCATCAATTAGAGATACCGGGACTTTAAAAGCCAGCATCCCTACCTCAATCCAGTTAGGCCTATAACAGCCCTTCACATACCCCATTCGTTCCAACTCTTTAGATGCTAAGCACTCCATTAGGAATATTTCAGTATGAGATAATTCATTAACCCAACGGCCAATTGATGATGTAAAAATACCTTTATCATTATTAAGTGCCGAACTATTGTTCGTTTCAATCCCAAGCATTTCTGGAAAGTACACTTCCCCAACAGCGTTACACATTCTCTTTGCTGATTCTTCTGGGTAATTAACTAAATCCTCATACTTCATCAGCATGTAATTTTTTTCTTCAATTAACTGAGATACATGCAATAGCTGCTTTATTGATGATTTCCATAAAACCGAAGTAATAATAGGATGGTAAAGTCGACGAATTCTATCCTGGTGACTCTCAGTAGCGACTAACGATCTTGTCTTATAAGAAGCCAGAAAATCCCTCCCGTCTCGGTAGCAAATAATAAATTTCGCGTCTGGATAAAATTTTAGTATTTCATCAACATAAAAGATATCTCTAGGCGCATTGTTGCCCCAACGACTTTTCCCTTCCTGTATCATCTGACATGTCATAAAGGACGTTAAAATAGACTCATATGAATCCCAGTCATTTAATATTACTTCTTTCTCAACAGTTAAAAAACAATCGTCAATTCGATGTTGATCATGCAACTCATAGTAACGTTCATAGAGGGTGCTTAATTTAGTATATATTTTTTCTTTTGTATCGATAGAATCAATGTTTCCCAATTCTTGTTTTCTCGAGTAGATATCTTCAAAAAAATGGGTCTCACCAGGAATGAAAATATTTGGGTGTCTTCCCAATATTTTGGCTGTTAGGGTTGTACCCGAACGTGGAGGCCCAACGATAAAAATGGGTGAATTAGTACTCATAACACGATATATCCTTTATGCAGAGAGATCATCACCGAGTACAAATGGTTGGGTATTTTATTCTTGTAATTATTAGCATAGTTTAAATGTGTTGAATGATCAAAATTCAGACAAATAATTATCCCTCAGCGTTGACGTTTTATAAGGGTACAAATACTGATAAAAAATCAACCAAAATTAAGCTAATTTTTATAATACAACTACACTAAAGTGTATGCCTTGTGTTCTTTTTTACCATCTATGCCATCAAGGAATTTCTCAATGTTTACTAGCGACCTGTATGTACAATCACCGACAACATTTCAGTCTGCACTAATCACATTGAGGGCATATAGCCGGCTTCGTTTAAGAGAAGGGAAACGTTTCCATACCTATTTTGAACAAATAAAAAATCACGATTTCCTCCCTATAGCAAAGAATAAATATATACTAAATGAAGCATATATAACCTTAAATAACGCGTTAAGAAATGTACCTTTTTATAATAATTTAAAAATCGATAAATTCTCAATAAAAGAAAAACCGTTAGAGGACGTATTAACTGAATTCCCTATAATCGATAAAAAGACCATCATTAACCATGAAGGTGAATTCATAAATCCCCTCATTAGAGGGATAAAAATTCATGGTGCAACAAGTGGAACGACGGGCACTCCATTAAGTATTCCTCAAACGCTCGATTCAGTTATAAGAGAGAATGCATTTATTTGGCGTCAACTATTATGGAGTGGTTACAGTCGAGGAGAAAAGCGTGCATGGATTAGAGGTGACATGATTGTTCCAGTATCGCAAAAAAAGCCTCCATATTGGAGAATGAACTGGGCAGAAAACATGCTAATGCTTTCATCATTTCACCTTAAACAGTCTAATATGAAATTTTATATAGAAGCGTTGGAGAAATTTAGGCCTAAACTTATTCAGTCTTATCCTTCGTCTATTACCTATCTGGCTAATTACCTCAAAGACAATAATGAATATTTTAAAGGCGATTGTAATTCAATTGTAACCTCGTCAGAAAGCATAACCCCTGAGGAAAAATTACTTATAGAAGAGCGGTTTGGATGCAAGGTATATGACTGGTATGGCTTATTTGAACGCAATGCTGCGATTGGTAGTTGCGAATATGGAAACTATCATGTGATAGATGATTATAGTTATATTGAATTTGAGAAAGTAGTAGAAGGTAATTGCCATGAAATAATTGGAACAGCATTCAATAACTCTTTATTTCCATTAATAAGATACCGCACTGGCGATACTGTAGATATATCGACAAATCATAAAAATTGTCCATGCAATCGAAACTACCCTCTTATTAATAAAATTAATGGCCGTGTTGGTGACTACTTATTAGGAGATGAAGGGCAAAAAGTATTTATCTTAAATCACATTGTAAAGGGAATAAATGGAATACTTGAATCGCAGTTTGTTCAAACCGAAGAAAAAAAGATAGATGTGTTAGTTGTTATCGGAAATAACTTTAATAAAAGTGAGATAAATAAATTATCTGATAATGTGAAGATGAGATTAGGTGAGGCTATGATGGTAAATGTTAATGTCGTAGATTCAATTCCACGCGACAAAAGCGGTAAACTGAGGCAGGCTATCTGTACAATTTAGCTGTTCTAAGTATTAGTAATACTTAAATCACCACAAACGATTATCCCCTAGCTAGAAACTCTACATATTTTGTCTCTATTTTCCTGGTTACAGTACGAGCCTCGAATTTTTTCCATGCCTCTAAGTAATTAGATTCACCTATATATATCATTCGGTCTGGTTTTGAAATTAAAGACTTTAACGCGCACTCAATCGTTTCTGGAGTGATCTCTGCCAGCAATTTACCATGTACTCCATCTTTTACAATATCTGGAATCCCACCTGTAGAACCTGTAATTATGGGAAGCCCTGCAGCCATTGCTTCTAAAAGAACAACAGGGCAACCTTCACCGTAATAGGTAGGAAAAACAAATAACGTCGCATCTTTATATGCTTGTACTTTTTTGGAACCTCTTAAGTACCCTAGAAAATGAATTGAATTGGATAATTCATTTTTATTAACCCAATTCTTCATTGCTTGCATTTCAGGACCGTCTCCTGCTAGCTCTAAAGTCGCCATGGGGAAATCTCTAGAGAACCGCTGGAAGGCAGTTAGGAGCTCATAAATACCCTTTGCTCTTTCAAATCTTGACATAAAAAGAAGCTTAATACAGGGATCAGTTTTTCGTTTAGTTGTTGGAACCTGTTTGGAATCAAACATTGTTGAAAATAAATGTACGCGGTGCGTACTAAAACCCATAGAAATTAAGGATTTTTTGAATCGTGAAGCTAAAACAAAAACGTCGATATCCTTACCATAAACTCTAAAAAATAAATATCTAGATATAATGTTGTGGCTTATTTTACTCTCTAGTTCAGTTTGCCAGCCATGAAAAAAAACAATTATTTGCTGCCTGCCAACGAGCCTTAAAATAATTAAAAACAACCCATCACGTAACAAAGACCGAGTATTAAGTGATGGGTTCAAATGTACAATATCAAATTTTTTACTAATAAGAGTATAAATGAGCCTAACTGAATCTATAAATGGCATAAGTATTCTAAAAAAACGACCAGTTTTAGACACTCTTTGGCCCATTATGAAATGTTGAACCTCAATATCATCACTTAAATTTTGCTTTAGAGATTCCATGAAGTTTACAACACCTCCAAGCCTCTTAGGTTCGCCATAAACAAGCAAAGTTTTAAGCATGATCTATTGCCCTTTTAAAAATGACTATCATATTATATTTTATAATTAGTTGCTTTATAGGCTATTTACATAGTGATAGGTACTGCTGCTCAACAATGTCTGCTATCACGTTGTATGACCGGTATTTCTCTACATATTTACGCCCTTTTCTCCCCATTACTGCAGCTTTAACTGGGTTTTCTAATAGTTCTATTACCGCACGAGAGAATGAACTTTCTTCGTAAGGTACACATAGCCCACCTCCGCTATCTGTAATTACTTGCTTTTGTTCTGGGTGGTCATTAACAACCACCGCTTTCTCATTTGCCATGTATTCAATCAATTTTGTAGGAGATGCAGGTTTATAGATTGGGGTTGGGTATAAAGGAGATACGCATAAACTTGCTCTACGTATAAAGGAACAAACCTCTTCTTTTTCTACAAAGCCTGTAAATATAACCGATGAGGCAATCCCAAGTCTTTCGGATTCATTTTGTAGCTCAATAACATCATTAGGGTCTTGAGCACTACCAACAAGATAGAGCTTTGCGTCTGGTATTTGTTCCAGTACTTTTTTTTGAACTCTAAGTAAAAAACCCATACCTCTAATTTTGCTAATATCGCCTAGATATAAAATAATTTTTTCATTTGTATGAGGAGGACTGTCCTCCAAGCGTACATTTTCAATAGAAACGCCCATTGGGACAGCCGTTAGTTTATTACCGTTTATACCTTTTTGCTCAACATCTCTCTTCATTTGCTCACTCTGAACAAATATATGATCGGCCATTGGCATTATAATTCGATATAACAACAATCCAAATACATGGCCTCGAATGTAATCAAATATTGGGAATCGTGATAGTCCCATTTGTGCTCGATAAGTTTTTGCCTCTGGGATAGGAAAAGATAACCAATATACAAATCGAGTTTTACTAAGTTTAGATGCGACTATTGCAAAAAGCCCAGCAATTAACTTATCTCGAACTTGTATAACGTCGTATGACTCGTTACGTGAAATCCCAAACATTCTTAGGTCATTACTAATACTTCGAAAATGTTGACGCAGACGACTAATACGAGTTGAACCAGCAGTTGTGGCACCAATCCATGCTTTGCCTCCGCGCCAGGTTGTGCAGAAAGATGAGTCACAGTGTTGCTCTGATTGAAGTAACCAGTCTATTTTATGTCCACGTCCAACTAGCTCCTCACCAAAAAGCGTAGATACATCAACTCTAAATGGAGGAAATTTATCTCTTGCGATAAACAAAAACTTTAGCTTGTTTTGTGTTAACGACGGTTGATGCATATATCACCCAGTTGCATAAGTTTGTCTAAATTTTAGTCAAACCCTCAACGTAATAGCTTAAATTGTTTCGAGCATTATTAGATAATTATGCAGAGATGGAATGTTTTAATATTTTTTATAAATTGTCTATTTTAGATAAACAGTCAATTCATCTGACTATTTATTGAACAAAACTTATTTATTTAAAAGTAGAATACATTTATCAAGTCTGCAATATTCTATTTAAATATTAAACTTGCTATTTATCTCATAAACGCAATGTCGATTGACAACTTTTTTTATTAAGCTTTATTATTGGCTATTAAATGTACAGATACTATACTTATGTGACATAGCTTGGATGCTGACTGACATTGATTCTTAGAATTTTTATGAGGAGATATCCGAGTGAATACATCAAGAATAATTAATCATTTATCCCCCTTCACCCTGCTGCTAGCTTTCCTTGTTTTATTACCTTGGCAAACATTTGCTTCTGAATATTACATATCAAAAGCTGGCGTAGATTCAAATACAGGCTCATTTGAGAGTCCATGGAAAACCATTTCAAAAGCCAACACCGAACTAGAACCCGGTGATACTGTATTTATTCGTAGTGGTCAATACGAGGAGCAAATCAAACCAAGTAAAAGTGGCGCTGAAGGCGCTTACATAACTTATTCTGGTTATTTAACAGAAAACCCTAAAATTACAAATTCACCAGGTGGTTTAGCTATAAATTTAGTTGGGCGGTCCTATATAAAAGTTGAAAAGTTAGAAGTTAATGGAAAAAATTTATGGCCCAATGCAAATTTGAACACTTGGGTATTAATGGATAATTCAAATCATAATGTAATTCAAAATAATACTATGCAGTTCGGTGATGGGCCGGGAATAAAAATTGATAATGGCTCCAAATATAACAAGATAATTGGTAATACTTTAGATGGGATTGGTACTTTAGATGATGGTTCTCGCTCGAAGGGCGATGTCATTACTGTGCAGGGAGGGTCATCTTTTAACTTAGTTGAAGGGAACACACTCACTCGTGGAGGGCACAATTTATTTGTAACGGTGAGTGTGAGCTATAACATTATTAGAAATAATATATTTAATAATCAGTGGTCAGATACAACTGGTTATCGCGCTTTAACACTTAAAAGCAGAGATGCTACAGATGGCTGGAATGTTTTTGAACATAATATCGTTAAGAATTCTTTAACATCTATCCACAAAGGGGATCCTGCCGGTTTAAAAGTTGAAGGTAAAAACCAAATCGTTCGAAATAATATTATTTTCAATAACTCTGAAGAAGGTATCACTGGAGGTTCTCGAGATGGGGATACAACATGTGTAGATAACAAAATTTTCAATAATACCTTCTATAACAACGGTGGCCCAGCATGGTTGCTAAGAGAGTATAGTGGCTCAATTCCGATTACTGGGAATATATTTAAAAACAATATTGTTTATAAAAACCGAATTGACCCTGACAGTTCTAATTTAGCAAATGATCTAGTTATTTTAATCTCAGGTAAACTAGGAAATAGCCTAATAAGCTCAAACGCTATTGTTAAAAGTTCTCCTGGAGATGCCAAAGTATATCTAAAAGATTCAGGGGGTAGCATGTCATTAAGTAATGCTGAATCTGATTTTTCTGGTTCATTTAAAGGCAACCTTCAAGTTGAGCCAAAATTTGTTAGCTCATCACCTAACGATAAAGACGATTTTGAGCTAACCTCTGGAAGTGAACTCATTGATGCAGGAGAGTACCTAACTTATACAACGTCTAATGGGACAGGCAAAGAGGTGACTGTAATTGATGCGGGCTACTTCACTGACGGTCACAATTTAATATCAGGAGATATGATTCAAGTGGGTAATAACTCACCCGTTAAAATAACTGATGTTAATTATTCCAACAATACAATAACTGTGAGTAGTGAAATTTCATGGGATAATGAAGATGGCGTTAGCTTGCAGTATAACGGTTCAGGAGTGGATATAGGAGCTCTTGAATATGGAGCGGTAGACTATTCACCACCAAAGCCGCCTAAAAATATTGAGGCGCGTGTATTGTAACCGTAAAAAGCTACTCCATAGTTTATTTATCCGAGTAGCTGAAACGGCTAACTTCTTTCTAAGGGTCGGTTTCCAGAAGTTTTATAGAGAGACCAACGAAAATTAATTGCTTTAAAAACCCCTTGCTCCTTCATTTCAAAACGGACTAGGTTGAAGCCGTCCATTAATCTGTACAATCCAATTTTAAATTTCCCCACATGCTCTACATTCCCATTATAACTTATGGGGTACCCATAATATTTAAGAGAGCTCTTAGCTATACCTTCAATTCTATTTCTGAGTTGCGAGCTCATTTCTGTTTGATATTTATTTTTATTGCTCCTTACAACACTTTCGAAACCTTTTGCATCACCTAAGTTCTCACTTGGTTTTGATAGGTTAAGTATTGCAGGATCAAATGGTAATGCTAAAAAATCACAAATCTTATGCAGTTCTTTATCATGATTATCTAACAAGTTTTCATATTTTAGTTCATGAATATCTGATTGATAGAGAGGTAAGTTTAGCCTAAATTTAACTAACCTTTCTTGCCATCGCACAGCAGCTCTAACCATATTTTTTCCCCAGGCTTTATTGCTAGATAAACAGTGATCGCGTACGTCTCGTACAATGTGAATGAATTTTGCGTTAGGGAAAAGTGACTTAAGAAAAGGAATATGAATGATATAAGACGGTGTTTTGTCACCCCATATTATACTGCTATCAAAAGCAGCATTTACATCATGACGAATAAGCGCTTCAAATATGCCGGGTATATCAAAGGATTTACACTGACTAAACCAGTGTTCTTGACTAATAATCTGGGTGTTTTTGCTTAAAGTGATAAAATATGGGAGACGTATAACTGCCTGATAAAAGTAATTAAAATTTTCACGATTTGATAAGTCGCCAAACTTATCCCAGTGTCTTGACCAATAAGGTAAAAATTGGGTTTCTACATTTGGCATTCCTATATTTGGGTGTTGGTTGAGAAGATCTCTTAGAAGCTTTGTTCCTGACCTGGGTAAACCAACAATGAATAGTGGACCTTTAAATCCTGAATTTGACATAGTCACAATATTATCCCTTGCTAAGATAAGTTACATTTACATTATTTCCAAGTAATCAAAAACGTCCGAAAAACTGCATTTCTAAATTTATTTATTATGTTTTATGTTCAGGTAAGAAAATAATGACTGCTAGTATCGATTGTTATTAGATTGGCTCAATGCCCCAGTAATGTGATGAAAAATTAAACCCCACCGGTACCGATTATTTCTAAATACTAGCCCAAATAGTTGTCGTACAAAGTCTCGCCATTTCCAAATCATTTGCTGAATAATTGATGGGTCCTTTGAACCAGGAGTCGAAATAACTGGATAATTAAGTTCTTCTAAGAAGTCACCCGCAATATTCTCCATTCGCGCTATCTGCTTGTCTGTAAAATAAGAACGCCAATTACCTGAATTCGGTTCTAATCTTCCAGAAATAGCGAGGCTCCCTGCTTTTGGTAACTCTTCTTTTTTCTGCATTGGCCTGCGGGACTCCAAAATTATTTTATCGAAAGGTAAGTCGACAAATTTACATATTTTACGCATCCAAAATTCAGGACTTCCTGTAATATCCTCATAACGAATTTCCATATAGTAATCTTTCAAAGATACACCGTCAGACCTTCCCATCTGAACAATCTTTTTCCATCGATATACCGAGTATTCAGGTGTTCGTTTATAGCGTCTATTGATTGACACCGCACAATCTCGCCCATCCCTGATGATATGAATAAACTTCGCTTTTGGAAATAATTGATGTAGCTTTGGCAAATGCTGTACATGCTGTGGGGTTTTTTCACACCACCTCAACTTCCCTTCTCTAGTTGAGAAGTAACGAAATACTGCATCAACAACACTGGCTAGGTTCCTGGGGAAATCCCGCCAATTTACCGGTATTTCTAAAGGTTCGCCTTTGTTCTCTCTAACAAACACATGATTAGTGCAGGTATGTTTCCAAAGCTTTAGGAAATTATCATCATTATCAAGGCAACCAAAATCTTCAAGTGAGCCAATTAGTGAAGGAAGTAGCCTGGTCTCACGCGGAAATGTAAATAGGTCAGGGTGATGACTAAAGCTATCCAATAACATGGTTGTACCTGAACCATTCATTCCAACCAAAAATACGGGCTTGTAGTCTTCTTCGACTATAAGGGGTATAGATTCCCCCAGATGATTTATACTCTTCATTGTATAATTACTCCCAACTATAGCGATTGCTAGCTAAACGTTGCTTTGCAGATAGTGCTACGAGGTAACCAGAGAGGTACCAAAATAAATAAGAGATTGCATTACTACCGATTATATTGGTATAAAAAGCAGCTATAGCGATAATACAAACTACACAAGCCCACCCTAAGGCAATATCACCGTTGATCCCTTTAAGCTTTACTAAGTGAGTAGCGTCTTTAAACAGTAAATAACCTAAACAACTAATTAGTAACAACCCCAAGATACCAATTTCCCATATCAGGTTCGATACTGCGCTTTGAACATAGCCTCCATACTGATAGTAATAATCACCTGAAAATTCATCACCAAGAGAAGAATGAGATACATTCCCCAATCCTAGCCCCAACATAAGAGATACTGGTTTTTTTGACAAAATATCTAATGGAATCAAAATAGCATCAACACGCCCTGCTCTACCTTGACCTATTTTCTCTTCACTCCGATTCAAATACCCTTCAACGCGCCCCTCTTGAGTGAAGAACTCAGCAATTCCACGATCTCCTCGACTATAAAAATGGTTATAAACAGAAGCAAAGGTCCCCAGCATTACAACCGCTACGAAGACTCCTGCAAAAAGGTTCTTAATTTTTTGAGATCCCGTACCTACAAGGACAGCAGGTAATATTAACGCTAACGGCAGGAGAAATAGTGTGACTTTAGTTTCATTAATCATCGTAGGAATCGAAAAAGCCATTAACAATAAAATATAAGTTAAGGGGCTAATTCTTTTACGTACTCGAAATGCAGTTAATATCGCGACAGCACATACAAGATAGACTGTTAGAAGCCCTGAGCCCCTAACAGCAGAGCCTAATGTTCCACCTATTAAATCACCTGAACTGCTTCCAACCGACTCTACAAATCGTTGATATAGCGCTACCGGAAGTTGAATTAATGTTAAACCAAGTATAACTATAATTTGACCCTTAATTTCTTTCTCTGAAAAGTCATAAACAAGAGGAAGAAAAAAGAATGGCAAGAACTTAAGATATTTCCTAATAGCGACAAACAAAGTTTCTGGCGGGACTTGATTAGCGAATATCCCCGTTAGTATAAGTACTGCCAAAAATATAAATATTAACCCGTAAGCTGGGGTTAGGTTTATTGACTTACGTACAACAAAAATAAATATTACTATTATGCCAGCTATAACGGACAATAACTCTGGAATGTAAGTAAATACTCTGGGTAATAACCCTATTCCCTGCAGGTAATCCAAAAGGAATATCGAAAAAAACAATGAGTACATAATTATTCGCATTTTAAATACTTCCCACATGCATATTATCAGTAATAACAGGTAGTTAAATAATATAAAGAGTCATTCTTTCAGCAAATAACCTAACGAAACAATAGAGTTCTACTTCGAATCTATAAGGTTCGTTTTTATCCATCTATTGCCTTGCTACCTGTTTAGTGAAACCCAAATATATATGCAGTGTTTCATTTTTTATTATCGAATTTTACTACCGTATTTACTCTAATATTATTCCCAATAAAGTAAACTAATCTGACGCTAAATTGTGTCTAAATTGACGTAGTACTCTTCTAATAGGCCTTATAGCTTTGACTACACTGTGAGATGATGTTGCTATCATTTTATATAGGGGCCATATCGATTTTGTGTCATTAGCTAGCTCATGCCTCTGATAACCCAACTGCCCAGCAATGTTTATAACTTCGTTATTCAATTGAAAGCCAAACGTATTATCCCTTTTCCATTTTGCAATGGATTTACGGTGTAATTGATTCTCTCTGCTATAACTTTCAACATCATCAACGAAATTATAAATATCACTTAATGCGGTATCATTAGTCACCATGTCTTCATATCGTATGATCGATAACCTACCATCCATTTGTGTTCTTAACTTAATCAGGTTGATATAGGCCTGCATCCACTCGTATTGGTACTTTTCAGGGTCCGTACGATCAAGATACCAACGAGAATAAATTGTATCCATTGGATTTCGAACCAAACCAACAATCAAAAATTCGATCTGAGGATACCTATTAACACACTCTAGAATTAAATTGATTGCTGAAGACTGATGAAGGTGATGCGGTGATTTTTCAAACAGAACGGGGCCATGCTGTTCGCATAAAAGGCACCAACCTTTATAAATCATTTCACTATCCGATTTAAAAAAAGGCATTTTATCAAGGTTAGATTCCAATAGATTTTTTAGATCAGAATTAGCAGTTTCGACAGAAATTGGAACCTCACTATCAGTCATTGCTACCTGAGACATTTCTAATAAGGACGCCGCTTTTACCCAGTATAACGTTTCATTCTGTTTGTGCCTGGTAACAGGTAAATGACTTACTTTAGGAGACTTGCATACAAGTCTTTGTAGTGCACTAGAACCTGATGACTTTGTCGAAAGTAGAATGATACATTTTGGTCTTGTTTTTTCCGAAACCATATAAACACCTAAGCCTATTTTATCCGGTACTAACAATAAATATTTTTTTAAACTACGCTAATTCGCTACAAATCTCGTTAAACTAGCCACGAATCAAACCCAACTTTCACATTATACCACTGTAAATTTAAACGCTGTGATTCGCCGTGCTACTCTCTTTTTTTCAATTCTCATTATATGAGCCCTGCATCTAGAGCACCTTCAATCTGAAGAAACTTCCATAGTAACTTCGGCCTACTCAAAATTCTTTGAAGTGAAGATGGAGAAACAAAGGCTGCTTCTGTACAGTTTTTCAGCAGTTTTTCTTTATATTCATAAGATGTCGTAGGTGTCCATGTTTTCGGAACAGCAAAACCTCTCTTAGGGGCTTTTAGAACATCTGTTGGTACCTTATCAGCCAGCCAACTACGAAATAACCCTTTGTACCAATCCTCATCAGGATTACGTATTGTGGTTGGCATATTTAGCATCAGTTCTATCAACTTATGTGATAAAAATGGAGAGCGAGCCTCTAAGGAGTGTTGCATTGAACAGCGGTCCATCTTAACGAGCATTTTACCGGGTAAAATAAACTTTATGTGATACCACTGGGCCTGCCGAAAAGGGTCCAACCCATTACTCTGGTATAGCCGATGAACCCATCGGTGATCATAGTTAGCTAGTTCCGCAGAAAAAGCACTGCCAAATAAGCCTTTAGCTCGATTAGCAGAATGTACATATTGAGGGAAATTGACTTGGTCATAGTATTTTTTTGAACCAAAAAGCTTGAAATAAAAATTTGAGACCATATAAGTCAAAAGTTGTTTCAATTCACTTTTAGTCGTGTTCTTTTGTTGCCTTACCTTGTTGTTGAGTGTAGGTGAAATGTAGGTTCCCAAGTTATAACCGCCAAACGCCTCATCGCCACCATCCCCCGTCAGTACAACTTTTACATGCTCAGCCGCAAATGCAGAAACGCTTTCCGTAGGAACTAATGAAGTGTCTGCGAATGGTTGATCAAATATCTGTAGTACTCGTTCACTACTATCTAGAAAATCGTTTCTGTTTATTATTCGCTCCTGATGTATTGAACCTACCATTTTTGCGGTTTTTCTAGCCAGAGGAAGTTCATCTTCATCCGGTGAACCAAACCCAATGCTAAATGTTCTTAATGGATGCTCCGTGTACTTTGATGCAAGTGAAACTACGCAGCTTGAATCTGCCCCCCCACTTAAAAATGCGCCAACATCAACATCTGCTAATAGATGAGATTTAACAGATGTTTCTATAGCTTCAGCCATCATATCAGTCGCATCTTTAGTGCTAATAAGGCAAGGGTCAGGGTTAGGTGTAAAATCCCAATACTCGTTAATTTTTACATCAAAAGAAAGGTCATTTTTCTTCACCGTCATGTGGTGGCCAGGCAATAAACTTTTAACCTCTTTGTACCAGGTAAAAGGATCAGGCACATAATCATACAGGATGAAATCCAGAACAGATTCTTGGCGAAGATGTAGCTGCCGTTTTAAGAGAGGCCTAATTGCCTTGATTTCTGAAGCGACTATAAAAATACCGTTACCTTCTGAATAAAATAGGGGTTTTTGTCCTACGTGGTCACGGCCGATAAATAGCTTAGATGAATAATCATCCCATATTGCAAACGCAAACATGCCTAAAAGGTGGTCGCATAAACTTTCACCCCACATTTTAAACCCATGTAAAAGAACCTCAGTATCAGATCCGGTTCGGAATATACACCCCATTTTTTCAAGTTCGCGTCTCAATTCGGGGTAGTTGTATATTTCTCCATTGTAAGTGATCCAAAGAGAGCCGAGCTGCATCGGTTGATTTGCTGCAGAAGATAAATCCAATATGGACAAACGGCGATGCCCAAGTCCTACATGATCATTGTTGAAGAAAATAGTACCACATGCATCAGGACCTCTATGATTCATACTGTCACGAGCCTGGTTGAAAACACATTGATTTATAGGCTCATTAACCGATAGTGCCACTAGAATACCGCACATTATAGTTACCTCAATATCATCTATATGGATTTCAGATTGTATGGGGCTAAATTAATACTTAAGGTCGACCAAACACAATGTAGCTCTGTCCTGACTGCGTTCCATTTGGATCAGCTTTGTAAGCACCAATAACCAAGTCATCAAAACCGTCACCATTAACATCACCAGCACCGACTACCGATTGGCCTGAACCATCACCAGACACTACACCATTAATCACATATCCGTTTGAGCCATCCAAACTAGACAGTTTGAGATTAGATGGGTAATTCACCGCCCCATAAATGACATAAGCTGATCCCGAATCAATTCCGTTAGGATCAGCTTGTATCGAACTAATAACAATGTCTCCAATTCCATCCCCGTTGACATCTCCTGCGCCATTCCCCCACCGACCTGACAGGTCATCGGCATTGACTCCCTCTATTACAAACCCATTATTCCCATCCAAACTAGACAGCGGTATCGCAGCATTAAATGTGCCTGCCTTTCCAAATACGATATAAGATTCACCGGATTTTTGTCCATTCGGATCAGCACGATACGCACCAATAAGTATGTCACCGAAACCATCTCCGTTAACATCACCAGCTCCAACTGATCTTCCCGCATAATCACTCGCTTTAGCACCATTCAACACGAAACCATTACTTCCATCCAAACTAGACAACTCCACTACCGCATCAAACGGTGAGCCTTTTCCAAATACAACGTAGGATTCACCTGAGTCAACTAACCCCATCGAATCTGCTAAATAAGCACCTATAATGACATCATCAAAGCCATCACCATTGACATCTCCCGCGCCGCCCACAGAATGTCCAGCTCGATCACTTTCCGCAATTCCATTTATTACAACCCCGTTACTGCCATCAAGATCTGCTAGATCGAAAGAAGAAGGGAACCCTGCTCCTGCACCGAATACGATATACGCTTCACCTGACTGTGAACCATGTGGATCCGCAAGAAATGCACCGATGATGATGTCATCAAAACCATCACCATTGACATCTCCAGCCTCACTAACTGAATAACCAGCTTGGTCAATCGAGTTAATTCCATGGAGAACGAAACCGTTGTTTCCATCTAGACCCGATACATCAAAAACAGGGGAAAACGATGTATTTTTTCCAAATATAACGTATACAGCCCCTAATTGGTTTTTGCCTTCAGTCTCCGCCCTAGGCGCACCGACTACAAGATCATCAATTCCATCTCCGTTTACGTCTCCAGCAGCACTCACTGAATTTCCGAAACGGTCTTCTGGTGCGCCGCCATTTATTACAAACCCATTGATACCATCAAGATTAGCTAACTCTATGACTGGGTTGAACGTGGCGGTTGTTCCAAACACTACATAACTCGCGCCAGAGTCAACTCCATTTGCATCTACATAGCGTGCTCCGATAACAATATCGCTTACTCCATCAGCGTTTATGTCTCCAGCTCCGCTGACCGAATAACCTGCGTTATCTGTAGCGGCTACTCCGTTTAAGGTCACTCCATTGATACCATTAAGTGATGAAAGTTCGACGACAGGTATCAATACCGTATTTACAAGTAGAGTAACTGTTGCTGTAGAAGACTCATTTTCATCATCAGTTAAGGTATAGGTAAAGCTATCTGCACCCACAAAATCTGTTACCGGAGTATAGGTGAACGTCCCATCACCGTTATTGGACACACTACCTCCGTTTGAGCTTATTTCATCGAAAGAAGAGATAACGGCGTTATCAATTAATAGATCATTTAGTAGAACATTAACCGTCATTACTGAAGTATTTTCGGTAGTGATAGCTCCGTCTAGATCATCAACTGCAACTGGAGGGGTATTTACAGTTCCATTCATCAACAAAAAATCGTCAATCAATACCGTATAGGCGTCGCTGCTAACATCATAATTGCCCGCAAACAGTCCGACATAATTTGCCAAAAGCGTATGATCAAAGGTAATAGCATGTACCCAGTTAGTTCCGTCAAATGAGAAATATTGCGACCATTGATTACCTACTCGAGTTACTCTTAAATAGAATGGTCCTCCACTAGCAATCTCAAATTTAACCTGCTGAGTTGGGCTACTATTACTGAAGGTGGCAGCAAAGATTCTAGTAGTAGAGCCTGTTTTATCCTGATAAAAGTCGAAGCGAATATAGTTATTACTATCCTGCTCTACAAAAATCCCCTGACTTTGATACCTCCCGCTTAGTTCAGAATCAAATTTGGCCATAACGTCAAAATCAGCGTCGGTGACTGGCTGGATTATGCGAGAAGATAAATTGCCATTATGCCAAGTCGAGTGCTCAACACCCGCTGGCACTGAAATGGAAAATTGCGAACCTGTCATACTAATAGAAGAATCGCCAACAGGATCAACAACCGTCCATATGCTTGTATTCAATGATCCACTATTAAAGTTATCAGGAGTTAGATTTGCTGGGTTTCCACCACCGCTAGAGAGTACCGTTAATACAACTAAAGCTGAAGAAGATTCCAGCTCATCATCGGTTAGCGTATAGCTAAAGCTATCTGTTCCACTAAAGCCATTCGCTGGAGTGTACAAAAAGGTACCGTTTCCATTATACGTTACCGTTCCACCGTTCTCACTCACAGCATCAAATGTGCTGATAGCCGCATGGTCGATCAGTGTATCGTTGGTGAGCACATTGAGGGTGTTGACTGCCTCCCCTTCCTGGGTTGTAGCGGCATCCCCATCATCTACCGCCAACGGAGTGCCGTTATCAACGGACGTCACGATAACGCTAACGGTACCTATTGAAGTCTCTGCCTCGTCATCACTAAGGGTATATGTAAAGCTATCAGATCCGTTAAATCCATTTGCAGGAGTATATTGAAAAGTTCCGTCGCCATTATATGAAACGGAACCACCATTCGCGCTGGCCGCGTCGAAGGCGCTGACCGTCGCATTATCTACTAGAGTGTCGTTGGTCAGTACGTTAATCGTAGTGACTGCCGTATCTTCTGCTGTGGTTGCAGCATCAGTGTCGTCTACTGCAACAGGGCTACCATAATTAATGCTGGTTACTGAGACTGTAACAGTAGCCAAGGAACTCTCAGCATTATCGTCAGTCAGGGTATATGTAAAACTATCCGTACCGTTAAAATCGATTGCTGGTGTGTACTGGAAAGTACCGTCACCGTTATAAGACACCGAGCCGCCATTTACACTTAGGCTATCGAAGGCACTGATAACCGCATTATCAAACAAGGTGTCATTGGTTAACACATTAATAGTGGTGACAGCGGTGTCTTCTAACGTTGTCGCCGCATCAGGATCGTCAGCCGCCACTGGAGCACCGTTATTTACCGTTGTTACGGTCACCGTAACGGTAGCCGTCGAGATTTCCAGTTCATCATCGGTCAACGTATAAGTAAAACTATCGGAACCAATAAAGCCGCCTAAGGGGGTGTACAGGAAGGTGCCATCGCCGTTATCAGCTACCGCTCCACCATTCGTACTTGATGAATCGAACGTGCTGATTACCGCATTGTCCACAAGAGTGTCATTACTTAATACATTGAGGGTATTTACAGGTGCCCCTTCCTGGGTTGTCGCGGCGTCCACGTCATCTACCGCTAACGGAATACCATTATTGACCGAAGTTACTGTGACGGTAACGGTACCTGTTGAAGTCTCTGCCTCATCATCACTGAGGGTATATGTAAAGCTATCAGGGCCGTTAAACCCATTTGGCGGCGTATATTGAAAAGTTCCGTCGCCGTTATCGGCTACTTCCCCACCATTTATACTCACTGTATCGAAGGTGATAACGACCGTATTATCGACCAGTGTATCGTTGGTCAGTATGTTCGTAATCGTCACAGAGGTATTTTCTTCTGTGGTCGCTGAATTAGGGTCATCAACCGCCACCGGAGAGCCATCGTTAACGGCTGTAATGGCAAGCGTCGCTGTTGCAGTAGAAGATTCTGCATCATCATCAGTTAAAGTATACGTAAAACTATCTAAGCCATTGAAATTTTGTGATGGCGTATACAGAAAGGTTCCATCACCGTTGCTACTCACCGTACCTCCATTGATACTAACAGCATCGTACGAACTGATATTTGCATTATCTACTAACGTATCGTTACTCAATACATCGATCGTATTGACGGAAGTATCTTCTAGGGTTGAACCGGCTAAAGGGTCATCTACTGCGCTAGGAGGCAAATTGCTCTCGGTTACAATAAACTCATCGATTAACACAGTATATTCTGGGCCCTTGGTATCATAATTCGCAGCAAACAGTCCTACAGAATGCACAGCCAATTCATGAACAAAAGAAGCAGCAGTCACCCATGCTTGCCCATCATAAGAATAATATTCAGTCCATTGGTCACCAACTCTTGTTATTCGCAAATAGAGTGGCTCGCCTTCGGGTATTCCCAACTTCACCTTTTGTTTCGGAGTACCATCAGTAAACGTGGCAGCAAAAATACGAGTTGTTGCACCAGACCTGTTTTGGTAAAAATCAAAACGAATATAGTTGTCATCATCTTGTTCAACCAGCACACCTTGGCTTTGATAGCGTCCACTAAGTTGGGTGTTAAACTTTGCAACTACATCAAAGTCTGTATCGTTCGACGTTTGCATTATGCGAACTGCCAAGTTGCCATTTTTCCAAATAGAATGTTCAACACCAGCTGGTAAAGCGATGGATAGCAGGCCATTGCTCACGCTTACCGTTGCATCCCCTAAAGGATCAATCACTGTCCATAGTCCGGAGTCTAGTGAACCTCCGTTAAACCCATCAGTCGAAACCCCCGATGGATTCGTTCCGCTGTAGACGCTGAGTGTAACTGTTGCTGTAGATGACTCGTTATCATCATCAGTTAACGTGTAGGTAAAACTGTCTGATCCAATATACCCTGTGACGGGTGTGTAGTTAAACGTTCCGTCTCCATTGTACGAAACTACTCCGCCACTAACACTTAAGGCATCAAAATCACCAATTAACGCATTATCAACCAGAGTATCGTTCGAGAGGACATCAATGGTATTTACTGAGATACCTTCAGGAGTCGAGGCAGCCGTAAGGTCATCAACAGCTATTGGTATACCATTATTGGTGCTTGTTACTGATAATGTAACTGTCGCGGTTGAGTTCTCTGAGTCATCATCAGTTAAGGTATACGTGAAACTATCCGAACCACTAAAACCCGATGCGGGCGTGTATAAAAACGTACCATCACCATTACTTGCCAACGTACCACCATTGAGACTCACAGTATCAAACGTGCTAATTACAGCATTATCATTTAGTGTGTCATTAGTTAGCACATTAATGGTATTAACGGGGCTATCTTCGATTGTAGTTGCTGCTGCTAAATCATCCACAGCCAAAGGAGCCCCATCATTAACGGCGCTTACTGAAACAGTAACTGTTGCCGTTGAAGATTCAAAATCATCATCGGTTAAAGTATAGGTAAAGCTGTCTGAGCCATTAAAGTTGTTTTCTGGAGTATAAGCGAAAGTTCCATCGCCATTGCTGCTGACCGTACCACCGTTAATACTGACGACATCGTAAGCGCTGATAATGGCATTATCGACTATTGTATCATTGCTTAACACATTGATAGTGTTTGTTGACACGTCTTCAAGCGTTACTCCTCCTGAGGGGTCGTCAACTGCACTAGGGGGTGTTCCATTATTCACCCCCATCACTGTAAATTCGTCAACGAACACAGTATATTCTGAAGAACTGGAGTCGTAATTTGCTGCGAATAGGCCAATAGAACTAACGACTACATCATGAGTGAAAATCACAGCTGTAAGCCACGTTACCCCATCATATGAGTAATATTGCGTCCACTGGTTGCCATTTCTTGTTACCCGCAAATACTGAGGCTCGCCCCCGGCTATTTCCGTTTTTACTTGTTGTGTTGGTGATCCAGCGGTAAACGTTGCAGCAAAAATTCTAGTAGTAGCTCCAGATCTATTTTGATAAAAATCGAACCGAATGAAGTTATCGCTATCCTGCGATACCAAAATACCCTGACTTTGATAACGACCACTTAGTTGATTATCAAATTTCGCGACGATATCAAAGTCTGCATCGCTTACGGATTGCATTACACGAGAGCCTAGATTGCCATCATTCCAAACAGAATGATTAACGCTAGCAGGTACTGCAATAGATAACTGTCCATTGCTGACATTCACTAAGGTATCGCCTACTGGATCAATCGCTGTCCATAGACCGGTGTCTAAAGACCCGCCAGAAAACGTATCAGGCATAGCACCTGAGGGGTTGGTTGAGCTAACCACAGTAAGTGTTACCGTCGCAGTTGATGATTCTCCATCATCATCTGTTAACGTGTAAGTGAAGGTATCGGTCCCAAGAAATCCAGTAGTGGGTGTATATTGGAAAGTGCCATCATCGTTGCTTTGAACTGAACCATTACCGATGCTAATATTATCAAATGAACTGATTGCCGCATTATCAACCAAGGTATCGTTGGTTAACACATTTATAGTATTAACCGCTATGCCTTCAAATGTTGTTGCTGCATCAAGGTCATCAACAGCAACAGGCCCGGTTGCTTGAGTTATAGGTACTACTGAAACATTACTGAAAGTCGCATCTACGTTATGTGCTACTAATACAACAGACCCGTTGCTCAATGAAGAGCTCGTTAATGGCTCTTGCCCAACCAGATCCCATTCAGTAGGCTCTGATTCTCCTTCTACCCACATTTTCAAACTGTAAAAATGGCCTACAGTAGGAATGGTTTCTGCCCTCAATTTTAAAATATAGGGCACGCCAAACGGTAGGTCTCTACTAGTGTCCTCTGATAGTGTTTGAAATTCACCACCCTCGAGTCTCAGTTTGCCATTTAACAAATCTGATCGATTATATTTAAAACTACCCGCCGCACCTATTGGAAAATAACCAATGACAGGCTGCACGCTTCCACCATCCCAGTCGTGATGACCGACCCATCGTATTACAACCCCGACAGCAGGGTTACCACGGCAATCATTTATATCGTTAACGCACACAGGGTCTATACCATTAACAGTTGCTGTAGTTGTGACTTCATAATTTGTCCAACTAATATCACCAATTGCTATAAGTCGATCATACCCCGGTTCCAATGTGGTAATGCCGTTTCCACCAAGGCTCCAATGACCATCAAGAATTTGGGATACATCCTGCATATTTGAAACTGAGGACCAGTCAATACTGTAAGGAAGTGGCCAAAAATTACCGCTCGTATAATTCACAGTGACCACTACGCTCGTCTGATTCCCCTGAGTGTCAGTGGCTTTAAGCAGAACGGTATTCTGACCCTCTGTTAAATCGCTGTATTTCAACTCAACATTAAAATCTCCATTACCAACAAGTCGTTTAGGAACAGAGGGAGATGGCCCAAGCGTCAAAGGGAATTCAGATCCACCATTAAGTGTATAGGTTAACGCATTCAAACCATCGGTATCAGATACATTGCCGAGAATGTTTACTTGCTTTTGCGGTTCACCTAAATCTGCAAAAGATTGGTTAGAACCGTACCAAATGTCAAACGTTGTTGTTGCAAAGGCACAGTTTGGAAGCAAAAATAGTAACTGTAAAAGAATTCCGGCAAAACTAATTATAATTTTCATGATTATTCCACTACTCACCCTGATGGCCACAAAAACCACGCTCAAAGAAAGACACCCACAAAAAACACGGGAATCGATTTTTGATTCAAAATAAGTACGCCTTTAACTCTATGTCAAACGTGTAGCACTCTTTTTATTTGTAGAAACTAGTGTTTAGTAAGTCCGATAACTTTGGTCAACACTGTCCTGCTCTTACGTCGACATTCAAACTCGACACCAACTTATGATTGATGCCGTGTTCAAAATCTCAATGTTAGTTATTCTTAATTTTCTGCTTCAATTCCTCAAATCACAAACACGTCTCTATATGGTTCCATATTAAGGCTATTTTCAGATAACCCTTCCCCTCCGACTCTAGTTTAGAGTTTTCTTAGCCATAGACGTAACCATTGCCATTAATAACGCAAACTCCATTTATTTCCCCTGTTCCTTTTACCTACAATTATCGTGACTTTTGCTGTTGAAAATTCTGCATCATCATCGGTTAAGGTATAAGTAAAGCTATCTGTACCGGTGAAACCAGTTGATGGAGTATATATAAAAGTTCCATTATCTCTACTGACTACATCTCCCCCATAGACAGATACTTGCTCATAGGCACTGATTACTGCGTTATCGACTAAGGTATCGTTATTTAACACATTTTTTGTACGTACAGCAGTATCCTTTTTGGTCCTTGCTGCTTTTGGATCATCGACTGCTAAAGGTGGACCATCATTAACAGAGGTTACTGTAACCGTTATCGTAGCACTGGAAGAATCCCCATCTTTATCGATTAAGGTATAAGTAAAACTGTCTAAACCATAAAAATTAGAAGCTGGGGTATATAAAAATGTACCATCGCCGTTGTAATTCACTTTACCCCTATTGGTACTGACTGTATCAAATGATCCTATCACTGCGTTATCAACCAATGTATCGTTTAGCAATACGTTGATGGTATTAACTTGGGTGTCTTCTAAGGTTGTTGCTGCATTAGAGTCATCAACTGCTATTGGAGATAAATTTTCTTCAGCCCCGAGAACTAGAAAGTCATCAATCAACACTGTATAAGCAGGGCTATTCGAATCATAATTATTTGCAAATACTCCTACTCCGCTCACCGTCAAACTATGGCTAAAGCTTGTTGCTATTGACCAATTGTCGCCGTCAGAAGAATAGGACTCAGTCCATTGACTCCCGACACGTGTGACTCTTAAATACAGTGGTTTGCCATTAGCAATTTCAGTTTTAACCTGTTGAGAGGGGTTTCCGTTTTCAATGAGCCCGGTGAATATTCTTAACGTTGTGCCCGTATTATTCTGGTAGAAGTCGAAGCGAATAAAGTTATTTTCGTCCTGCTCTACCAAAATCCCTTGCCCCTGATAGCGACCTGTTAGCAGTGAGTCAAATTTAACTATAACATCGAAGTCTGAATTATTGGCTGGCTGCATAACTCTAGGCCCCAAGTTTCCATTACTCCAGACAGAATGTTCAACACCTGCAGGTACAGACAAAGATAATTGACTACCAGTCATACTTATTACCGTATCTCCTACAGGGTCGATTGACGCCCATACCCCCGTATCAAGCAGAGAGCTATTGAAATTGTCACGAAAAAGACCTACCGGATTAGCACTACTAATAACAGTAATTGACACGGTTGCAGTAGAGTTCTCTCCATCTTTATCAGTTAAGGTATAGTCGAAACTGTCTGAACCAATAAAACCGATTCTTGGAAAATACTGAAAGGTACCGTCACTATTGTATGACACGTCACCACCATTTTGACTTTGCGAATCAAAACTACTGATCACAGCATTATCAACCAGAGTATCGTTTAATAGTACATTAACGGTAGTTACCTGCGTATCCACGTAGGTGGTGGCTCCGTTTAAATCATCCACTGCTATTGGGCCGCTGACAGGAGTAAGAGGAACAATAGAGACATTGCCAAAACTAGCATCTAGGTTATGTGCTGTTAGCAGTACTGACCCATTAGATAAGGAGGAACTAGATAAGGGTTCTTGACCAACCAGATCCCACTCAGCGGGCTCTGACTCCCCTGCTGGCCACATTTTAAAACTGTAAAAGTGGCCTACAGTAGGTATGGTTTCGGCCCTAACTTTAAATATATGGGGTGAACCAAAAGGTAAATCCCGACTTGTATCATCTGCAAGTACTTGAAATTCACCGCCTTCAAGCTCTTGCCTGCCATTTATCAAATCTGATCGATTATATTTATACTTACCTACCGCCCCTATAGGGAAATAACCAGTAACGGGTTGTACATTTCCATTGTTCCAATCATAGTGGCCTTGCCAACGAACTAAAACACTAACACCTGGTCCACCACGACAATCACTAATATCATTAATACACATAGGGTCAACACCATGTACGGTAACCATAGTGGTAACTTCATAATTGTCCCAACTAACGTCACCTATAGCAATTACCCTGTCATACCCTGGTTCTAATGTAGTAACACTTCTTCCATCAGTACTCCATAGCCCATCAACAACCTGAACTACATCTTGAATATTACCAACGGTAGACCAGTCTATGTTAAAGGGAAGTGGCCATGTGTCTCCTTTCGTGTAGTTAACAACCACTGTTTCACTTGTTACTATTTTAAGGTTATTGGTCGCTGTTAGCTTCACAATATTCTGACCCTCAATCAAATCGGCATAGAGGATCTCAACATTAAAATCGCCTTCTCCAACTAAGCGCTTAGGGATACTTGGGCTCGGTCCAATTGAAAGAGACAAATCAGAACTGTTATTAAGAGAATAAGTTAAGGTAGCAATTCCAGCAGTGTCTTGTACATTACCCAGTATATTGACCTGACGCTGAGGTTCACCAAACTGGGCAAAACTCTGGTTAGACCCGTACCAGATATCAAATGATGTATTTGCTAAGGCGCTGCATGGAATATGAATCAACAGAATATATAAAAGGACATAAACACCAACGCTTAGTTTCATGTTAACCACCTTATAAATACTATATATTTGTGCGTACGGAAATCGTACCAATACGCTTTACCAGAATTGATGTCATGGCTTGGTTAAGATCTTCACCAACCTATTGGACAGAATCACTTTAATCCTCTGATAAATAGTTAATCATTTGCCAGTGTAATATTCATAATCAAATGAAGCCTTTAGATGTAGCAACCTAATTTGTTTTTAAATTTAAGAATACCAGAGATAACATTGTTGCTTTTTACAGAAATATAGTCAGGCATTTCTTTATTTTCAACACTAGGAACAAAACAGTTTCAGCAGGTGCAGGGTTATTCTTATTAGCACTAAAAAATCTCAATTGGCAGACTTCGCCAACAAAGATTTATCTTCCTTCAGAAACCAATTTCATAACCTCCTGTAACGTTAATGCTCGGTTATAGATCCGTACATCATCTATCTGTCCACTCCAGGGTTTATCAGTAGCGTTTGGCGGGTTCGCCCCTATCCAGACTGGCGTTGTACTATTTGATGTTATAGCCCCTGTCTTGGCTGCGCTGCCCACATCAATACCATCCATATACAACTGCATTGTTGCACCGTCATAGACCGCTGCCACATGAATCCACTGGTTCTCAACAACATCCCCCGAGGAGGCGATCAGCTTTGTCGTAACTCCATCTGCCTTTAATCGAAACCGAAGTCGTGTTGTCGAACCGCGCCTGGCGGTGCTTAACATAAAGTAGTGATCCTTTGAAGACGTTCCAGTTGCCTTGGAGATTAGCCGGCAGTCGCGCGACGAACAGTTGGACAGATTATCAGCACGAAACCAAGCGGTTAGTGTTATAGCAGTACCAGTGACATCCAAAGTACCAACATCCACGTAGTCATCAATACCATCGAAATTCAGCGCTGGACCGCTCGTCCACACAGGCCCATTCACCAGAACCCCTGTATTCCCATTGCCTGTTGCATCCACCGTTGCTGTCCCAGCGCCCTCGTTCATCGGCCAGTATGCAATCAGACCTATCCCCGCAGGGTTGACTGTAATTGAAATCGTCGCGGCATCAACCCCTCCATTGCCGTCGTCGACCTGGAAGTCAAAGAAATCCGGTCCGCTATAGAGAGCATTAGGCGTGTAGGTTAAGGCTGGTGCAGTACCGGATAAGGTGCCGTTGGTTGGCTCTGCAATGACACTGTAGCTTAACGAGTCGCCATCTGGATCCGACGCTTGCAAGGTTATATTAACGGCTACCTCCTCGTCCGTAACCACGGCAGCATCACTTGCTACCGGTGGCTGATTTCCCGCTGAAGCTGGATTGACGGTAATGGAAATCGTTGCGGTATCAGTGCCACCATTGCCGTCGTCGGCCTGGAAGTCAAAGGAATCCGGTCCGCTATAGAGAGCATTAGGCGTGTAGGTTAAGGCTGGCGCGGCGCCTGATAAGGTGCCGTTGGTTGGCCCTGCAATGATGCTGTAGCTTAACGGGTCGCCATCTGGATCCGAGGCTTGCAAAGTAATATTGACGGCTACCTCCTCGTCCGCAACCACGGAGGCATCACTTGCTACTGGAGGCTGGTTTCCTCCTGAAGCAGGGTTAATGATAATTGATACTGTCGCGGTGTCGATCCCTCCGTTGCCATCATCAACTTGAAAATCAAACGAGTCCGATCCGCTATAGAGAGCATTAGGCGTGTAGGTCAAGGCTGGCGCAGTGCCTGATAGCGTGCCGTTGGTTGGCCCTGCAATGATGCTGTAGCTTAACGAGTCGCCATCTGGGTCCGAGGCTTGCAAAGTAATATTAACGGCTACATCCTCATCCGTAACCACGCTGGCATCACCTGCTGCTGGAGGCTGATTTCCTCCTGAAGCGGGGTTAATGGTAATTGATACTGTCGCGGTATCGATCCCTCCGTTGCCATCATCAACCTGAAAATCAAACGAGTCCGGCCCACTATACAGAGCATTAGGCGTGTAAGTTAAGGACGGCACAGTGCCTGATAAAGTACCATTAGATGGTCCTGCAACAATGCTGTAGTTTAACGGATCGCCATCAGGGTCTGAGGCTTGTAAGGTAATATTGACAGCTACGTCTTCCTCCGTAACCACCGCGGCATTGTTGGCTATCGGTGGTAGATTTCCTGCTGAAAATAGTTGCTGTACCTCCTGTGAGGTCAATGCTCGGTTATAGATCCGTACATCATCTATTTGTCCACTCCATGGTTTATCAGTTGCACTTAGCGGATTAGCTCCTATCCAGACTGGCGTTGTACTATTTGATGTTATATTACCGGTCTTGGCGGCGCTGCCCACATCAATGCCATCCATATACAGCCGCATCATTGCGCCGTCATAGATCGCTGCCACATGAATCCACTGGTTCTCAACCACATCACCCGAGGAGGCAACCAGTTTTGTCGTAACTCCACCTGTCTTTAATCGAAAACGAAGTCGCGTTGTCAAATCACTCTTAACGGTGCTTATCATGAAGTAGTGATCTTGTGAAGATGTCCCCGTCGCTTTGGAGATTATCCGGCAATCGCGCGATGAGCAATTGGACAAATTATCTGTGCGGAACCACCCCGTTATGGTCATAGCAGTACCGGTGAGATCTAATGTACCAACATCCACGTAGTCATTGATGCCATCGAAATCCAGCGCTGGGCCGCTCGTCCAGGTGGGTCCATTCACTAAAACCCCTGTATTCCCGTTGCCTGTCGCATCAACCGTTGTCGTGCCAGCACCCTCGTTCATCGGCCAATATGCAACCAGACCTATCCCCGCAGGGTTGACTGTAATTGAAATCGTCGCGGCATCAACCCCTCCATTGCCGTCGTCGACCTGGAAGTCAAAGAAATCCGGTCCGCTATAGAGAGCATCAGGCGTGTAGGTTAAGGCTGGTGCAGTACCGGATAAGGTGCCGTTGGTTGGCTCTGCAATGACACTGTAGCTTAACGAGTCGCCATCTGGATCCGACGCTTGCAAGGTTATATTAACGGCTACCTCCTCGTCCGTAACCACGGCAGCATCACTTGCTACCGGTGGCTGATTTCCCGCTGAAGCTGGATTGACGGTAATGGAAATCGTTGCGGTATCAGTGCCACCATTGCCGTCGTCGGCCTGGAAGTCAAAGGAATCCGGTCCGCTATAGAGAGCATTAGGCGTGTAGGTTAAGGCTGGCGCGGCGCCTGATAAGGTGCCGTTGGTTGGCCCTGCAATGATGCTGTAGCTTAACGGGTCGCCATCTGGATCCGAGGCTTGCAAAGTAATATTGACGGCTACCTCCTCGTCCGCAACCACGGAGGCATCACTTGCTACTGGAGGCTGGTTTCCTCCTGAAGCAGGGTTAATGATAATTGATACTGTCGCGGTGTCGATCCCTCCGTTGCCATCATCAACTTGAAAATCAAACGAGTCCGATCCGCTATAGAGAGCATTAGGCGTGTAGGTCAAGGCTGGCGCAGTGCCTGATAGCGTGCCGTTGGTTGGCCCTGCAATGATGCTGTAGCTTAACGAGTCGCCATCTGGGTCCGAGGCTTGCAAAGTAATATTAACGGCTACATCCTCATCCGTAACCACGCTGGCATCACCTGCTGCTGGAGGCTGATTTCCTCCTGAAGCGGGGTTAATGGTAATTGATACTGTCGCGGTATCGATCCCTCCGTTGCCATCATCAACCTGAAAATCAAACGAGTCCGGCCCACTATACAGAGCATTAGGCGTGTAAGTTAAGGACGGCACAGTGCCTGATAAAGTACCATTAGATGGTCCTGCAACAATGCTGTAGTTTAACGGATCGCCATCAGGGTCTGAGGCTTGTAAGGTAATATTGACAGCTACGTCTTCCTCCGTAACCACCGCGGCATTGTTGGCTATCGGTGGTAGATTTCCTGCTGAAAATAGTTGCTGTACCTCCTGTGAGGTCAATGCTCGGTTATAGATCCGTACATCATCTATTTGTCCACTCCATGGTTTATCAGTTGCACTTAGCGGATTAGCTCCTATCCAGACTGGCGTTGTACTATTTGATGTTATATTACCGGTCTTGGCGGCGCTGCCCACATCAATGCCATCCATATACAGCCGCATCATTGCGCCGTCATAGATCGCTGCCACATGAATCCACTGGTTCTCAACCACATCACCCGAGGAGGCAACCAGTTTTGTCGTAACTCCACCTGTCTTTAATCGAAAACGAAGTCGCGTTGTCAAATCACTCTTAACGGTGCTTATCATGAAGTAGTGATCTTGTGAAGATGTCCCCGTCGCTTTGGAGATTATCCGGCAATCGCGCGATGAGCAATTGGACAAATTATCTGTGCGGAACCACCCCGTTATGGTCATAGCAGTACCGGTGAGATCTAATGTACCAACATCCACGTAGTCATTGATGCCATCGAAATCCAGCGCTGGGCCGCTCGTCCAGGTGGGTCCATTCACTAAAACCCCTGTATTCCCGTTGCCTGTCGCATCAACCGTTGTCGTGCCAGCACCCTCGTTCATCGGCCAATATGCAACCAGACCTATCCCCGCAGGGTTGACTGTAATTGAAATCGTCGCAGCATCAACCCCTCCATTGCCGTCGTCGACCTGGAAGTCAAAGAAATCCGGTCCGCTATAGAGAGAATCAGGCGTGTAGGTTAAGGCTGGTGCAGTACCGGATAAGGTGCCGTTGGTTGGCTCTGCAATGATACTGTAGCTTAACGAGTCGCCATCTGGATCCGACGCTTGCAAGGTTATATTAACGGCTACGCCCTCGTCCGTAACGACTGAGGCATCACTTGCTATTGGCTGCTGATTTCCTCCTGAATCGGGGTTAACAGTAATTGATACTGTCGCTGTATCGGTACCACCATTTCCATCATCAACTTGGAAATCAAAAGCGTCCGGTCCGCTATAAAGAGAATTTGGCGTGTAAGTTAAGGAAGGTGCAATGCCTGATAAGATACCGTTCAATGGGTCTACTACGATACTGTAGTTTAACGGATCTCCGTTTGGATCCGATGCTTGCAAAATAATATTAACGGCTACGTCCTCATCTGTAACAACTTCGGCATCACTTGCTACTGGTGGCTGATTTCCCCCGGAAGCGGGGTTAACAGTAATTGATACCGTCGCGAAATCGATCCCACCGCGGCCATCGTCAACCTGAAAATCAAACGAGTCCGGTCCGCTATAGAGAGTATTAGGCGTATAGGTTAAGGCTGGTGCAGTGCCTGATAAGTTGCCGTTGGATGGCCCCGAAATAATACTGTAGCTTAACGGGTCTCCATCTGAATCCGTTGCCAGTAGCACTATACTAACCGGCACATTTACTTCTGTAACCACTGACGTGTCACTTGCTATCGGTGGCTGATTTCCGTTAGAAGCGGGATTAACCGTGATGGAAACCGTTGCGGAATCAATTCCACCGTTACCGTCGTCTACCTGAAAATTAAATGAATCGGCTCCATTGAATAAGGGTTCCGGTGTGTAAGTTAGTGACGGCGCTACGCCCGTTAGTGTGCCGTTTGTTGGCTCTGTAATTATAATGTAATTGAGTTGATCTCCATCTGGATCTGTAGCCTGTAGCAGTATGTTAACTGGCTCATCTTCTTCCGTGATTACCGAAGAATCGAACGCTATAGGAGGCCTTGGCTCAGCACTACCAGTAATAGCCAGGTTTTCATAGATAACAAGACTTCTATATTGCCAGCCTACCGAGATGATATCGAGGTCGCCATCTAAATCCATATCTACCAGCTGAGTTCCGTCATGGTGATCAATCAGTTCCTCATCGCCTAGGTCAACGGTGTGTGTAATCCAAGAACTTCCCTGACCTGCGTTCTCATAAATGAATACTTCGCCATTTCCCTGATGCGAACCGCCCACCACGTCAATATCACCATCGCCATCAATATCACTCACATCGACACTATAATACTTCACATCTGTTGCAATGATGTGTTCGATCCAAATCGCTCCGTTGTTCTGGTTTTCACCCCAGATGAGCAGCTGAGTGTCCGCAGACCCAATAATAACGTCTAGATCCCCGTCTGCATCTATATCGGTAAGAAGCACACGGTCAGCATGACCACTGCTCAGAGATACGCCTGTTTCTGTTACGAAGCTTCCGTCACTAAGCTGACGAAGCCATGTGGGGCCAAGGTGAACATCAAGTAAACCATCATCATCAATGTACCCGGTTGGGACCTCCTCACCATTGGTCGTTGAGCTAATCAAATTTAATGGCCAATTCGATAGAGTAGGATCACTAGGAATCGAAAACATAGTCGTACCGGGTATTTCATTGTGCCAAGAAATAATTATCTCCTCCTTGCCTCCGGGGATCACCTGGTCAATATTTACACCCTGAAGAAAATCCCCTCCAGATACAGCCGTAGCGATGTTGAATAATGTAAAATTTCCACTGCCGTCGTTTCTCCCCCATGAAAAATTTTCACCGTTTTGTTTACCGTCTACCCCCAGAATATCTAGGTCACCATCTTCATCGAAGTCATGAAGAGTTGCCATGTTATTAAGAGGAGCACCAATTGTAGTTCTGGACCATATCCCATCGAGTGTTCCGGGGTTTGGATACCACCATCCACCAGTGACAAGGTCTGGCAAGTTATCGCCATTTACATCTCTACCTTCCACGAAAACAACTTTCCAGGGTAGTGAAGTTTCAATTACGTGCCTTTGCCAAAGGTCTAGCGATAACACACCTTCATTTAATTGACTCTCCCATATTTCTATAACAGCTGAGTTAGGCGCAGCGTCACTCCAGTTTGCTCCATAAATATCATAGTCACCATCACTCCCTATATCACCCACTCGAATATTGTGCCCCCCTGAAGCTGCAACTATCAGTTGACTCCACGACATAGCCTTGCCGTTGTTGAAATAGACACTAATCTCATCAGGGTCTGTTGACTGATGCATTTCGGCCGTCACCAGATCAAGATCTCCATCGTCATCCATGTCAAAGGCTTTAAAGGTGTGGAAATATGATGTTAAGGGGTCGATTATGTGTTCAGTCCAAGGGCCATTTATAGGGTCTGCAGCTTCATACCAGGAGAACCGTTCATTAGCACTTTCTGAAGGTGCAACGACGATATCATTACTGCCATCTCCATTTATATCTGTAATTAGTACACCTACATCCACAGGCCAGTTAAGGTCAAAATCATGTTCGATCCAGTTAATGGGTGAGTCCTGTTCAACCCAAAACCCATTATGGGCAACATCAACATCCCCATCACCATCAATATCACCCAGCGACGTCCCCTCTCCACTACGGGTACTAATGGTAATTGCCGTCCATAGAACGGGGGTTTCCTGTCGCCAAAATATACTTAGACTTCCGCCTGATTTACGGGTAACCACATCAAGGTCACCGTCTGAATCTACATCGGCTACCTCTACATCATGCATTTTGTAGCCGTCACCTCCAATAAAGTGTTCATTCCAGGTATCCGTTCGTGGATCGCCTGTTGGTCTCGGGTTCTCGTACCATTTAAGACCACTAAGGTCTATTCTATCAGGAGCGATGATATCTAGATCCCCATCCCCATCAACATCACCCACTTGCATGTCAGTACTCCATGACCCAGAAGCACGGATTGTATGTTTAATCCAACTGGGGTACTCATACCAATACATACCTTCATCACGCGAACTGGCCACAAGAGCATCAATAAACCCATCGCCATCAATATCGCCCAACGCTTTGCAAGTGGGTCGCTCTGGATTTGAAGCATCAATTATGAGGTGAACGAAGGGCAGTGAAGGTGCAAATGCATGCGGAACTAAGCCGAAAAATAGTGCCACTGCCGTGGTAAAAATCAACCAAAAGTATAGCCAACGGCTAGCCAGAGCAAGCCACTTAGGTAACAAATTTTGAAAAGCGTTGACCCACCTATTAACAGAGTCCATCACTCGTGCCTACCAGCAAACTTTAATTCAAAAAAAGCTAAGACGGATTGATAGGATAGAGTTAAGACCTAAGTAGCGACATTCGCCAATAACATATTCATCTGACAAATTATACAATATTCAAAATAACACTATAAAACGAGAAGGAACAAACAACAATAATTAGGTTAATTGTATTAACGGCCATAATTATCATCAAAACGGACGATATCATCCTCACCTAAATAGCTACCTGTTTGAACCTCTATAAGCTCTAATGGTATGACTCCAGGGTTCTTTAAGCGGTGCTTAAAGCCAAGAGGTATATAGTTAGATTCGTCTTCTCTAAGTAGAGTCTCTTTGGATCCACAAGTAACCAATGCAGTACCTCGAACTACTGTCCAATGCTCTGCTCTATGATGATGCATTTGTAGGGATAGCGTCGCACCCGGGTTTACAATAATACGTTTAACTTGAAAGCGGGTTTCTGAAACAAGGGTTTCATACGAGCCCCAGGGTCGATAAACACATGTATGATTTACGGCCTCTGAACGGTTATTTTTTTTCAGTTGTTCAACAATTTTTGGCACACTATTAACATTGTCTTTATTAGCGACTAATACGGCATCTGGTGTTTCTACTACCACTAGATTTTCTATACCTAATGCAGCGACTAAACGAGACTCGCCACTTAAATAACAATTTTTTACGTCATCCAGTACTACATCCCCATTTACTACGTTACCCTTGTCGTCTTTACTTCCAGAGTCCCATAAGGTCGACCATTCACAAATTTCCTGCCATTCTGAATCTAATGAAACAACAACCGCTTCTTTTGTGTGCTCCAGAACTGCACAGTCAACTGAATCGGGTCTGCACGCTGCAAATGAAGGGGCATGTACCCGTTTAAAGTCTAAATCCTTAACGACGGAGGCATAAGACGCTCTGCAAACATCAAGAATATCAGGTGCGTATTTTTCAAGCTTTTTATGATAAGACGAAGCACGAAACATAAACATTCCGCTGTTCCAATGACAGTC
>Ga0209707_1000093_pt1 | contig 57426 bp, 56 predicted proteins | sample EN4Hudsemesocosm_FD_184630 | JGI IMG/M metagenome (GOLD analysis project Ga0209707, IMG submission 184630) | Methane-oxidizing microbial communities from mesocosms in the Hudson Canyon - EN4B Hudson Canyon (SPAdes) (version 2) | ecosystem: Environmental > Aquatic > Marine > Cold seeps | place... | reverse complement strand
GAAAAAAATTACGTGCTTGGTGAGGTTGGTTGTGACTCAGTAAGAATTCCCCGTAGAAGTAGTTACTATCAATGCCTTGTGGATTGATTGACAGTGCTTTTTTAAGGGCTTGTTCGGCTTTTTCATCGCTACCAAAAGCGATTGGCCACCCGGGAACCATGGAATAAAGGCTACCGAGTGTGACAAAAGCTGACCCATCCATGGCTTGAGGGTTGATCGAAATGGCTTTGAGTAGTAAATCTTTTGCTTTGTGTATGGATGAGAGTGCGTTAAAACCATTTTCTTGTTCGGCATGGGTCGCCAGTGTAATGGCTTGCCAGATCAAAAGCTCTGCATGGTCTGGATAGGTTGCGTTAAGGCGATTGATGTGAAGAAGTAATTGCTTATATTGATGGGGTTGCTGGTCTTTGTCTGTGTCGTAGTACGTTTGAGCCCAAGATCGTTCGATCTCAGTGATGCTGGTGTCATAGTTACCGGCTGTCAGCTGAGAAGACAAAAGCAGTAAAGCAAGGGTAAGTATTTTTCGCATTATAGGCAGTTAAGTTATTGATTGATAATAACTATAGCGCGAGGGTTTCCTTAAAGCAATCATTTTTAGCAAAAACACAACAACAGTTGCCATAAAACAACAGTTTATTTCACCAAGATAAAAAAGGTTTCTTAGCTAATTGATTGTTATAGTATTTATGTTCCAAAGTGACTTCTTTTCCGAGCCAGTCAGGTTTTTCAAAAACTTCATCGCTGGCGTTAAGTTCAATTTCAGCAACAATAAGACCGTGATTATCACCGTAGAACTCATCAATTTCCCAGGTGTGTTGCTGGTAAGGTACGAGGTGGCGTGTTTTATCTATAAGCGGTTTTTGACAGAGGTTATTGATTATTTCTTCGGCTTCAGACAACGGGATAGTGTATTCATATTCATCGCGCTGATTGCCGATAACCGCTTTTTTTATGTTAATCCAAGCCTCTGTATCGGAAATGCGAATACGAATTGAAACGCTACTGTTGCTCGCTAAGTAACCTTGTTTATAGCGCGTTGAGCGAATGACAGCTGAACGCCATCGGTTGTTAGCGAGAAGGAATTTATGTTCTATTTCAATGGCCATGAGATTAATGAGGGCAATTTATTGAAGTAACTGGAGTCATAACGTTACATTTATTGTTATAAAAATTGATGGCTGCCATCGCAAAATGGTGGTGTTTTGGTTTGAGTACAGCCACAGAGAAAAACCGTTTTATTTTCCTCGGCTATAAAAGAGAGGGAGCGCTTGTCGGTATCAGCTGTTTTATGGGTACCGTCACAAATAGCCTTTTTTTTACTTAGACCACAACTACACCAACAATAGCGTTTCCCTGTTTCAATGGTTAAAGCCATTGGCTTGTTTTTATTTTCGCTCATAGGTTACTTAATTTAAATAACGACGATTATAAATTAGCTAACAAGTAATGTCATGAGATCCTTATTGATTAAAGAGGGGAATCTTAGTATCATCCACAACTTTTTATTACATTCATTGCTGTTTTTGCAATGAATTAATTTTTTACTTACCTTGATGAGGAGATTATTTTTATGGCTTTTGAATTACCACAATTACCGTATGCAATGGATGCGCTAGCGCCACATATTTCACAAGAAACACTTGAGTTTCACTATGGTAAGCATCATCAGACATATGTGACTAATTTGAATAATTTAGTGGCTGGAACTGAGTTTGAAGGACAGTCTCTTGAGCGGGTTGTGGAGCGTTCTACTGGCGGAGTTTTTAATAATGCTGCACAAATTTGGAACCATACTTTTTACTGGAATAGTTTGTCTCCTAATGGTGGCGGTAACCCAACGGGTGCACTTGCTAATGCAATAACCGAGACCTTTGGTTCTATAGACAATTTCAAGGCAGAATTTGAAAAATGTGCGGTTACGACTTTTGGTTCAGGGTGGGCTTGGTTAGTTAAAAATTCAGACGGTAGTTTAGCCTTAGTGAGTAGTAGTAATGCGGGATGTCCGTTAACTGACGGCCAAACACCCTTGCTAACATGTGATGTTTGGGAGCATGCTTATTATATCGATTACCGTAATGCACGGCCACAATACTTAAAAGCATTTTGGGCCTTGGTAAACTGGGATTTTGCAGCGAGAAATTTCGTAGCCTAAGTCCATGTAGTCGATTTTTACGGTGTGGTTTTGAGAAAGGTCTACTGAAGTATTAGTGGGCCTTTTTTAATAAAGATCATTTATTTTGAGGTGAGTCGGGCTGGCTGCCTTGCCAGAAACTGGCTAAGATAGAACCCGAAATATTGTGCCAAATACTGAATAGTGCCCCGGGTAAAGCGGCGGTGATGGAAAAGTATTTAATAGCTAAAGCAACACTGAGTCCTGAATTTTGCATACCAACCTCAATGGCGAGTGTGCGACAAGTACGTTGATCGTAGTGTAAGAGTTTTGGGATTTGATAGCCTATTGTGAGGCCTAAAATATTGTGCAACATAACCGCTATAATGACAGGCATAGAGATCATTAAAAGATTGTCATGGTTTAATGCAACGATAATGGCAATAATAGTGATTATTGCTAGGCTAGAGATAATCGGTAAAAGACGTTGTACCGAGTGTAAATAAGTGGCCAACCAAGTATTGACCAACGTACCGGTCAGAACGGGTAAAAAGACAATTTGTATAATGCTTTGTATCATGGCGCTAATGGGAACGGGTATGCTCTGATCCAGATACAGATAAGTGAGTACCGGCATAAGCGCTGTGGCACAAAGGGTAGAACTGAGCGTCATTAGGATAGATAAGGCCACATTACCCTTGGCTAAAAAACAAATGACGTTGGACGCTGTTCCACCGGCGCTACTACCGACCAAAATAAGGCCAATGAATAGCTCAGTCGGTAATGATAGACTGGCGGCGATTATCCAGGCAAATAAGGGCATGAAGAAAAATTGGATGAATAATGCCAGGCCGATGAGTTTAGGCTGTTTCGTAGCCGCTTTAAAATCATTCAGGGTTAGTGTAAGTCCCATAGTAAACATGACCAAAGCCAGTAATGGAATGATCAAGGGTTTTAATGTGGACAGTTCGGTAGGGTAGAAAAAAGCAATAAGGGAACCGAGGATGGCAAAAATAGGGAACAGCAGTGTGAGTTTTGAGGCCATAATTAAGTTTACGGGTACCGACAGGAATTGATGTTGTTCAAAACGGGCAGGGTAGTAGTGTAGCGTTAATGAGGTTTAATAGATGTGGTTTTTAAGGATTATTTTTCGCAAAGGTTTTTTTAGCTTATGGTGACAACGAGTGCAGTAAGTTCGCAGGTGCAAATTAAAAAACTTAAGAGGAAAATTGCTGTATGTCTAAGTCGGGATAGGTTTCAGTTGAAGCGTGAATTGGAGCGGTTAGTCAACGATCAGCGGCAAGGAAAAATGTGTGATGAGAAGTTTTCACAATTAGCCGACAAGGTAACGCGCTCATTGCAAAAAAAAGCGTCTCGTCAAGCATCAGTACCGACCTTAACATTTCCAGATTTACCGGTTTCAGAAAGAAAAAATGAAATTGCAGAACTCATTCGCGCGCATCAAGTTGTTATTGTTTGCGGCGAAACCGGTTCGGGTAAAACGACTCAGTTACCGAAAATATGTTTGTCCGTCGGACGGGGTTGCGCCGGTTTCATCGGGCATACCCAACCGAGACGTATTGCTGCGCGTACGGTGGCTAATCGGATTGTTGAAGAATTGGGTGAAACGATGGGTCAATCCGTCGGCTATAAAGTTAGGTTTCATGATAAAACGCAGGAGCGATCGTTGGTCAAAGTCATGACTGATGGTATTTTATTAGCAGAAATACAGTCTGACCGATTTTTATCAACGTATGACACCTTGATTATTGATGAAGCACATGAGCGCAGTTTAAATATTGATTTTTTATTGGGTTATTTAAAATGGTTATTACCTAGACGCCCGGATTTAAAGTTAATCATTACTTCTGCGACCATTGATCCTCAACGGTTTTCAAAGCATTTTAATAATGCACCGATTATTGAAGTTTCAGGTCGAACTTATCCCGTAGAGCAGCGCTATCAACCGATTGAAGATAGCACCGATGAGAGCGGGGCCGTAGTAGATACACAGTCGGCTATTGTGGCAGCAGTTCAAGAATTGTACCGAGATATGCGGGGCGATATCTTGATCTTTTTAACCGGTGAACGAGATATTAGAGAAACTGCAGAGTCCTTGCAAAAGTCGCAAGGTCAATTTTTTGATATTTTGCCGTTATATTCCAAATTAAGTATTAGTGAGCAGGAGCGTATTTTTAAACCGGCAACCAGACCGCGTATTGTCTTAGCAACTAATGTCGCTGAAACATCCTTAACCGTTCCCGGTATTCGCAGTGTTATTGACGTGGGTTTTGCCCGAATTAGTCGTTATAGTCAGCGTAGTAAAATTCAGCGGTTACCGATAGAAGCTATTTCTAGAGCCAGTGCTAATCAACGGGCAGGGCGTTGTGGTCGCGTTGCGCCCGGCATCTGTATTCGATTGTATTCTGAAGACGATTATTTAAATAAACCCGAATTTACCGAGCCTGAGATTTTGAGAACCAATTTAGCATCCGTTATTTTGCAGATGACTACGTTAAATCTAGGTGATATTAAAGATTTTCCCTTTTTAGAACGTCCCGATAATAAGATGATTCGTGATGGGGTTAAGGTACTTCATGAGATTAATGCTTTAGATCTAAAAGAGCAGATGACAGCTTTAGGGAAGCAAATAGCGCGAGTGCCCTTAGATCCTAAATTAGCTAGAACCTTAATCGCCGCTCATCACTACCGTTGTTTAACAGAAATCAGCATTATAGTGTCAGGGCTTAGCGTACAAGATCCGCGTGAGAAGCCGATTGATAAAATGCATTTGGCAGAATCAAAACATGAAGCCTATAAAGCTGAGAATTCTGATTTTCTTAGTTTCTTTAAGTTATGGGAAAAGTTTGAAGCTAAAAAAGCCGAACTTTCAAATAATCGGCTAAGGAAATATTGTCGTGAAAATTTTCTGTCCTATGTGCGGATGCGAGAATGGCAAGATGTTCACCAGCAGGTTAATTTGGTGATTAAAAATGAGTTGAAATTTAAGAAAAATCAGACCCCAGCCAGTTATCAGGACATTCATCAGGCGTTATTAACGGGGCTTTTATCCAATATTGGCTTTAAGCATGAACAGTATGAATACCTTGGGGCGCGAAACCATAAGTTTTTTATTTTTCCAGGATCAGGGCAGTACAAATTACGGCCTAAGTGGATAGTGGCAGCTGAGCATGTTGAGACCAGTAAAGTTTATGCGCGTAATGTTGCCAAAATTGAACCAGAATGGATTGAAGCGAACGCACAACATTTAATAAAGCGCACACATTATGAGCCTCATTGGGAGAAAAAATCCGGGCGTTGTGCAATTTTTGAGCGTACGGCATTGTATGGGTTAACGCTCCAAACAAAACGTAAAATTCCTTATGAGCATATAGACCCGGAATCGGCTCGGATCATGTTTATTCGGTTTGGTTTGGTTTATCAAGAGTATCAAACATCAGCGCTTTTTTTTAAGGAGAACCAACGGTTATTGGAAGAGTTAGATTATATTCAGCATAAAGGTCGTCGAGTCGATTTGATAGAAGGCGAAGAATGGCTTTTTGATTTTTATGATCAAAAGATAGCGGCATCGGTAGTCAATGGTGTGACCTTTGAAAAATGGCGTAAAACGGCTGAAAAGGCACAACCCAAATTATTGTTTTTGATCAAAGAAGATATTGCCCGAGAACAAAACTTGACTGTTGATGACGAGGAATTTCCGGATGAAATAGTTGTGGGTCAAAGTCGAATTAAGTTGCAGTATAAGTTTGAACCCGGAGACCCCGATGATGGCGTGACCGCACAATTACCGATTCAACAGCTTAACCAATTAGTGAGTGAGCCCTTTGAGTGGTTAGTCCCTGGTTTACGGTATGAAAAGTTATGTGCTTTGATGAAAGCGCTTCCTAAGCAGTGGCGTAAAAAATTTGTACCGGTTCCGCAAACCATTGATCGGTGCTTAGAAATTGAGCCCGACTATCAGGGTAATATGAGGCAGTGGTTGAGTGATCGCTTGCGGCGGCTAACAGGAGAGTCAGTCCCTCTGAATTTATGGGCCCCTGAAGTCATTGCAGATCATTTGGTGATGAATTTCAAGGTTTTTGGAGATGACGGGCAACTCATTGCTACGGGGCGTGATTTACACGAGCTGCAACAGTCTTTTAAAACAGATTCAGTGATAAGTTTTGAGCAAATAGCACAAGATGAATTGAATTTGACAGGCTATATACAATGGGGTTTTGATGTCATTCCAAAGCACTATCGTTTTCAGAAAGAGGGTCAAGATTATTTAGGTTATCCTGCGCTTATTGATGAGGGGGAAACTGTTGGCTTGAGGTTGCTAGAAACTGAATTTAAAGCACAACAATGTCACCAAATCGGTTTGGTTCGCCTGTTTCAATTAACATTAAAAAAAGAGCGTAAATATTTAGTAAAGAATTTGTCGTTGGGGGCAGATGTAGAACTGGCCTATCAACAATTACGAGAACACCCCTATTTTGCTGGAAATATAGCCGTACAATCACTTAAAGAGGATTTCCTATTTCTTTGTTTTAGGGAGGTTTTTGTTGGGGAGTCGACGATTAATAGTTCAGTGGAATTTGAACAAGCCATAAAGAAAAAATCGACTTTATCTGCATTTTCTATTCAAGCTACAGTATTGGTTCAAGAGATATTAAAAAGTTATTTACAGATTTCAAGACAATTAGAAAAACAACGGTTGCCGTCTGAGGTCGCCGAAGAAATAAAATCTCATTTGAATGGTTTGGTTTTTAAAGGGTTTCTCCGTGATACGCCTTTTCAAAATCTTTTGGCGTATCCGCGTTATTTGAGTGCAGTGGCTTATCGCCTTGAGAAGAGGGCAGAAAACAGTCAGAAAGATCAACAAAGACTGCAAGAGATTAGCCGGTTTCAACAGCGTTATTGGGCCAGTGTTATCAAAAGAGCTAAGCAAGGACCGGTGCTACCGGGAGTAGAGAATTTCAGGTGGTGCTTAGAGGAGTTTAGAGTATCCTTGTTTGCACAACATCTAAAAACAGCCTACCCCGTTTCTGCAAAGAGGCTCGAGAGATTATGGGATTTTTAAAAAGTTCTTAGCTCTTGTCGGTTAATTTATTGAGCTCTTGTTCGAGTAGTTTTACTTTTTTTATCAGTTCAGGCAAGTGTGTGATAGCGGTATCACTGCGTCTAACATCCATTAAGTTACGTGCCGGGTAACCCGTTATTTTACTGCCGGGTGGAAAAGATTTAGAGACACCGGCTTGTGCACCGACAAAGGATTGATCGCCAATTTCGATATGTCCGACAAATCCGACTTGACCGGCAATAAGAACTTGGTTGCCAATTTTGGTGCTGCCAGAGATGCCCGTTTGGGCGGCAATTGCAGTATCTTCACCAATGATAACGTTGTGAGCGATCATGACTAGGTTATCAATTTTTGCACCCCGTTTAATAACGGTATTATCAACAGCGCCTCGATCAACCGTTGCACCTGAACCGATGTCTACATCATCTTCTAAAATGGCATTACCTAATTGGTGGATTCGAACAAATCGGGCCCCATCTTTGGCATTTCCGAAGCCATAGCTACCGATAACAGCATTAGACCAAATAGTACATCGGTGACCAATTTGAGAGCCAAAATGAATCACCACGTTGGGGTGCATTTCTACGTTATTACCGAGTTGACAGTTCTCTTCAATAATAACGCCGCTGTGTATTTTACAATCTGAACCAACGGTGGTGTTAGCACCGATAACAACATTTGCACCGATATGGGTGTTGTCGGCAATTTGACAGCTCGGGTCGATACTAGCGCTTGGGTGTATCGTTGGGGGTAAATGTGAAGAACGGTCAGCTTGAAATAATGCGACAGTTTTGGCCCAACTTAAATAGGGGTTTTTAGAGACTAATTGAGGTATTTCAAGGTCAGGGATAGTGCGTCCAATAATGATAGCAGAAGCTTTAGATTGACGAGCACTGGGTAGGTGTTTGAAATTAGTTAGAAATGAGGTGTCGCCTGGTTGAGCTGATTCGAGTGTCGCAACGCCATGAATGGGTTGTTCTATGTTTCCGTTAATCAGTTCGGCATTTATTAAGCTAGCTAGTTCACCAAGTGTAATTGACATCGTTATTAGTTTTTAGTTTAGGAAGATACTGATTCAAGTATTTGTTGCTGATACGTGTGTTTATGGGCGAGATAGTTCTCAGTAAAGGCATTAATGACATCATGGTCATAATCTTTAATACCACTGATCAGGATTTTTTTAAAACCGTGTCCAATTTGACCGTCATCGGATAAAATATCAAAGTGTAGATGGGCTTCTCCGCGGCGACCATTGACTTCTAAGGTATTGTCGGCAGGTACGATCTGGTGATCAGTGAAGTCAAGGTGGTTTAATTTGAATGACATGCTTTCGTAGATGACTAAAGGGCGATTAGTATTGATCATGGTCTTTTGTTCAGCCATGAGGGGAACCAGAACATGGGGGAAATTAAGGCCTGAAAACGCGACATAATTCTTGATGAAGTTTTCTACCTGTGATTTGTCCGAGGTGTTTTGGCCGTCATGACCCACAGTTAAATAGGTGTTTGATTTGTCATCATGGATGTCAATCGAGTTACTGTTTTGATCGGGAAAGATAAGGTTAACACCGTGACCGACCATGTTAGAAAAGGTAAAGTTCATATCCGTACTTAAGCCGTATTTTTCTAAAACCAGTGCAAACAATAAGTCGCCCGGAACGCAGAAGCGTCTTGAATCAGGGTCGTGTAGGGGGTTGAAGTCACCGGCGATTTCTTTAGCGAATCGGCTTGCTTGCTCTGCTGTAATCTGGATGGCTGGGTTGGATCTAGAATAGAATTCTTTCAAAAACATCATAACAGTAAAATATTTAGTTAAAGGATTGGGTAAATTTAACAATTAACCTCTTATTTTACCTGATTCTTGTTACTAACATAATCCTATCAACAGGATGATGTTGGCTATCTACGTGATTTTTAATACACATCACGTTGATAGCGTCGGCTTTCAAGCAAATTATCGATATAGCTTTCAGCAGCCTGTTCATCAATACCCGCCTCAATTCTGACAGATTCTATGAGTGCTTTGTGTACGTCTTTGGCCATTCGTTCCGCATCACCACAAATATAAAAGTAGGCTCCTTTTTCCAGCCACTCGTAGATTTCTTTTGAGCGAGCAAGGATTCGGGTCTGGACGTAAATTTTTTCTTCTTGGTCTCTTGAGAAAGCAAGGTCTAAATTGGTTAACAGACCATCACTTTTCATTTGGTCAAGCTCATCGCCATAGAGATAATCACAAGCTTGGTGTTGATCACCAAAAAACAGCCAGTTGGAACCACTTGCACCGGTGGCTTTTCGTTCTTCAAGGAATGAACGGAACGGTGCTAGCCCGGTTCCGGGGCCGACCATAATCACGGGCGTATTAGAGTCCTTAGGTAAACTGAAGTTTTTGTTGGCATGGACATAAACAGCTAATGTTTCAGGGGGCGTCACCCGACCATTTAAAAACGTTGAGCAGACCCCTTCACGGTCGCGTTCGAAGCTGTTGTAGCGTACAGAACCCACTAGTAACTGAACTTCTTCAGGGTGGGCCTTGATGCTGGAGGCTATAGAATAAAGTCTGGCAGGAATGCGTCTTAAAATAGTGATAAAGTCTTGGGGGCTATAGTTATCGCTAGTGTAGTCTTCAACCAGATCCAGTATTTGTCGGCCCCAGATATAGTCTTTGAATTGTTCACTGTTGTCTTTAGCTAATAACTTTTTGAGTGCATCGCTGGCGGTTAAGTCAGCAAATTTCTCCATGTTGACGCGGCTAAGCGCCGTGATATCAAGCCTTTCTTGAAAAGCTTGTTTGAGCGGTAAGTCCTCTTTCCCCAGGGTTACGATTTCGTCACCAGTCATATGAAGTGCATTTAATAGTTGCTCGACATAACGGCTTTCATTGAGTGGATAAACGCCTAAAGCATCACCAGGCTCATAGCTTAGCTCTGAACCTGTCAGGTCTATTCCAATATGACAGGTTTCTTTGATTGAACCTTCGCCATTAAGGTTAACAACGTTAAGCATTGGTGCCATAAAGGGGTTTGTTTTGGAATAGGTTGATTTTTTAGAGGTGGTTTTTTCGGTATCACGGTTAGAAACAGCGCCGCCGGCTTCTTCTGCTACAGTTTGATAAAGTGCTAAAACATCTTCTATCCAAGCTTCAGCAGGTTCTTCAAAATCAATATCGGCATCAACGCGATCCAATAGTCGTGTGGCGCCGGTTTTGGCCAAAAAGTCATCGAAGTCTTTCCCTGTTTGGCAGTAAAATTCATAACTGCTATCGCCTAAAGCAAAAACTGCAAATTTTAATTGCGTCAGTTCAGGTGCTTCACCATTTTTGAAATAGTTGTGTAATTTACCTGCTGTTAACGGTGGATCGCCTTCACCTTGGGTGCTGACAATGACTAATAGGTATTGTTCATTGGGTAAATTAGCAACGTCATAGTCCATCATGTCTTGTATTTGGACATTAAACCCCTTGGCTTTGGCTTGTTCCAGTAAGTCTTCTGCTAAATGTTCACCGTTACCGGTTTCAGAACCGAACAGGATAGTGAGTAAAGGCAGTTGTGCGGTATTGTTGGTTTGGGTTGAGCCGGTAAAGTCGCCAGGCGCTAATCCGGAACCACTTAAGGCGGCAAAGTAACCGCTGAGCCATAAGGCTTGAGCAGGACTGAGTTGACTGCCAGATAAGGTGTTAAGAAAGCCGACTTGGTCAACGGACAGTGGGCTGGCAGCTAAATTACTGGCTATGCCAGTTAGGTTGGGTTGAACAGGGATAACCGAGCCATCAGGCGCTAAGGGCCCTTCTAGCGTGATTTCCATTTGCTTTGATAAAGGCATACCGGTTCCTGCGGTATCCGCCTCCATAAATAAGCTTGATGTGGGTCCATAAGCCATGAAAATTAATCCGGGAACGGCATCAGCTCCTTTCTGTACTTTACAGGTGACTTCAGCACTCGTGCCATGGATGGAGATCATTCTGACGCGGTCACCCTTGGTTAACCCCAGTCTTGCCATGTCTTCGCCATGAATTTCTATCGTTGATGTTTCATCACGGTAGTCATTTTTCAATTTTCCTGCGTTCAATGAGGTGCCTTGTCGGCTGGTACGAACGGGGATCAGGATCATGGTTTCAGCCATAAGTTCACTCCAAATATTTTTTTAGTTGCAATTAAAGAATACTTTTCGGGTCTTAGCATAAGGTAAACCCATGAGACAATTCAAATTAAATTTATAAAGAGATAAAACTTCTTACTTCATTTCTTTTTCTTGATAAGGTAGTATCAGATTTGAATTTTTTGACGGATGGTTGATTTATAGGGAAATTAAGATTAATTGAGCTAACTAATAATCAATATAACCTTGGGCGATTGGGTTTTGTCGGGGGTATTGAGAAAATAGAACAAGGTGGGCGATATGAGTGGTTCTTCGAAAGTTATAGAAAATGCAATTTGTACGTTTTGTGGTTGTGTTTGTGATGATATTGAGTTAACTGTTGATTCGGGTGGTAAACATATTACCCAAGCCAAGAACGCTTGCGTGCTTGGGAAATCATGGTTTTTAGAGCACAAAGTCGAGGATTTTCCGGTCGCGTTGATTGACGGTAAAGAAGCCAGCCTTGAAGAGGCCGTCGATGCGGCTGCAGAGGTTTTTGTGAATGCAAAATTCCCGACTATCTATGGGTTAAGCGATACAACCTGTGAGGCGCAAAAACAAGCGGTTGCCATTGCTGATTATCTTAACGGTAACATTGATACCACAACCTCGGTCTGTCATGGCCCTACGGGAATGGCTTTTCAAGGGGTCGGTGAAAGTACGGCAAGTTTGGGTGAAATCAAGAATCGAGCTGATTTTGTCATGTATTGGGGCGGGAATCCAGCGGAGGCTCATCCCCGGCATTTCGAACGTTATGCGGTCAATCCCAAGAGCCCCTGGATGCCAAACGGTAAAGAGGACCGAACCATTGCAATGGTGGATATTCGGCCAACACAAAGTTCGATGATTGCAGACATTTTCCTGCAAATAAAACCGGGTAGTGATTTTGAATTATTGTGGGCAATGCGCGCTCTGGTAAAAGGTCGGGCACTTGACCGATCGGTTGAAGAGCGTACTGGTATTAGTTTGGATCGATTAGAAGCCTTAGTCCAGCAAATGAAGGACTGTCAGTTTGGTGTGTTGTTCTTTGGGATGGGCCTCACGATGACACGGGGGCGACATTTTAATGCGGGGGCGTTATTACAATTAGCAACTGATTTAAATGACTTTACTCATTTTGTTTCTTTGCCTACCCGTGGGCATGGCAATGTCACGGGCGCTGATAATGTCGTTTCTTGGCAGACCGGGTATCCTTTTGGGGTTAATTTTAATCGGGGGTATCCGCGCTTTAACCCCGGTGAATTTACCACCTCTGATGTTTTAGGCCGTGGAGAGGCCGATGCATTGTGTGTGATTGCCAGTGACCCGGGTTCAAACTTTTCTGCAAAAGCCATTGAGCATATCAAATCAATCCCAGTGATTACGTTAGATCCTAAACCAACGGTGACTAGCCAGCATGCCAAGGTTGCCTTTACTACAGCGACTTATGGAATTAATGTGCCCGGTACGGTTTATCGTATGGATAATGTTCCCTTATCACTTCGGCCTGCTTTTGATTCGCCGTTCCCAAGTGATGAAGTGGTTTTGCGTGCGATTAAAGAACGTATTTGTGAGTTACGAGGAATAACCCCAAACCATAAACCGGCTGCTGCATAGCCACAAAATTTTGTCTATAAGGTGGGAAAAATGTCATCTGCAATTCGAATAAAAAATGGAAAAGTCTACGATCCGCTTAATGGGATCGATGGTGAAATTAAGGAGATTTGTGTTCAAGATGGCAAGATTGTTGATTCGGTTCCCGATGACAGTCCCTGTATTGATGCGCATGGAATGGTGGTGTTACCGGGCGGGGTAGATATTCATTGTCATATTGCCGGCCATAAAGTGAATTTGGCCCGTAAGTTTCAGCCAGAAAATAAACGTCACGATGTTTCACCACGGGTGAATGAACTGCGCTCTGGTACTGGAGGTAGTGTCCCATCCACATTTACGACCGGTTACCGCTATGCAACTTTAGGCTATACCACAGCAATGGAAGCGGCTGTTCCTCCGTTAGGTGCCCGGCACACCATTGAGGAATTACATGACACTCCGGTGATTGATAAAGGTTTTTATATTTTGTTGGCAAATAATGTTTGCCTCAATCAATTGCTTGAAAAAGGCCGTATGGCAGAATTTAAAGAGGCTGTTGCTTGGTGGTTAAATGCGGCGAAAGGCTATGGGGTTAAACTGGTAAACCCGGGTGGGGATGAGCCTTGGAAAGGCAATAGAAATTCTAATGTTCATAATTTAGATGAGCAAATTCGCGGTTTTGATTTAACACCTAGAAAGATCATTAAGGCTCTGATTGATACGACGAATGATTTAGGGTTACCGCATCCTGCACATATTCACTGTAATAATTTAGGCCACAGTGGCAATTATACGACGACCATTGAAACGATGAAAACGGCTGAAGGGCGTCGTGTCCATATTACTCATATTCAGTTTCACAGTTATGGCGGTGAGGTTGGTAAGAATCCGACTTCTAAGGCGAAAGAAATTTCAGATTTTATTAATAATAACCCCAATGTCAGTGCCGATGTCGGTCAGGTGATGTTTGGTGATGCAACGATCATGACCGGGGATGCACCGTTAACGTGGCAACTTCGGAATATGACTAATAAAAAATGGATTAATGCTGATACTGAGTGTGAAAGCGGGTGTGGAATTTTACCTTTTTCTTATCAGGAACACATTTATACCCATGCTTTACAGTGGGCGATTGGCTTAGAACTTTTTTTAATGGCAAAAGATCCTTGGCGAATGGTTTTATCCACCGATCACCCGAATGGGGGGTCGTTTATGAATTATCCAAAATTGATACGCTTATTGATGGATAAACAATTCAGGAAAGAACAGGCTGCTTTGGCTAATCAAAAAGCAATTAACAGTACCAGTTTATTAGATTTAGAACGTGAAATGTCAATGTATGAGATTGCAATTATTTCACGTGCTGCACCGGCTAAATTATTAGGGTTGGATAATAAAGGCCATTTAGGTGTTGGGGGTGATGCTGATATTACTCTTTATGATGACCAAGAAGACAAAGAAGCCATGTTTAATGCGGCACGTTATGTCATCAAGGGTGGTCGATTTTTTATTAAAGATTATGAATTTTGTTCCGATTATCAAGGGCGTATTTTGCATGTTGAACCGGAATACGACCATGCAATTACTCAAAAAATAAAACCTTTCTTTGAAGATTATTACACGATTCAATTTGAAAACTATTCGATTGATGACAGTTATGTTCATGACGGAGAAGTGGTGCCGACAAAATCTTTAAGTTAAAGATGACTTAAGTTTTAAACACATAAATTTATTCTATAGATATGCTAATTAAATCAACTGAAATTATTGATACCTTCGCAGAAGCCTTTGGAATGTGGGGGAGTCGGGTTATTGTGACCGGAGAAACACCTAAATGGGCGATGGCAGCGGCGCGTTCGATGACTGGCTTTGCAACGTCGGTTATTGGTTGTAAATGTGAGGCGGGTATTGAGGGGTTATTGACTGAAGATGAAACGCCTGACGGCCGTCCTGGAGTTAGTATTTTGTTGTTTGCAGGGAGTGCTAAAGGACTGGCTAATCGTTTGGTTGAACGTGTCGGTCAATGTGTGATGACGTGTCCAACAACAGCCTGTTTTAATGGCTTAGACGTTGAGGAAACCGTTAATGTGGGTGGTAAATTACGTTATTTTGGGGATGGCTATCAGTCCAGTAAGCTCTTAGGTGATCAGCGGTTATGGCGGATTCCTGTGATGGAAGGTGAATTTTTTGTCGATGAGTCTTTTGGTATTCAAAAAGCTGTGGGCGGCGGTAACTTTCTTGTGTTAGGTGAGAACTTAAAAATAACGTTGGCGGCGGTAGAAGCCGCTGTCGAAGCCATGCAGATGCCGGGTGTTATCTTACCTTTTCCCGATGGCGTGGTGCGTAGTGGTAGCAAGCCGGGATCAAAGTATAAGGCTTTGCCGGCCTCTACGAATGATGCTTATTGCCCATCGTTACGAGGACGGGCACCGCATACAGAGTTGCCTGAGGAGGTGACCTGTGTGTTGGAGATTGTTATTGACGGATTGGATGAATCCGTCGTTAAAGAGGCTATGCGAGTAGGGATTATGGCTGCAGCCAGAGAGGGGATTAGGCAGATTACCGCAGGGAATTATGGCGGCAATTTAGGTCAATACCATTTGCAATTACACGAATTACTACGGGGTTAGTTATGAAGTTATCGTTACACACCTTACCGAGTGTTCCTTTAGAAGCAGAAGTGATTTGTCCTGATAAGTTTATTGGTAATAGTCTTGAGGCGATTAGCGCCATGACGGTGATGCACGGTAATCGAGAGTGTGCCTTAGCGGACTTCTTTACGCTCACCGATGATGGATTGGAGACGATTGAAATTGACGGTGATTTGTCTAAAGTCAAATTGATTGGCAGCGAAATGACGCAGGGAAAAATTATTATTAACGGCTCTGTGGGCGCGCATCTAGGGGCTTTAATGACTGGCGGTGAAATTTTAGTTACCGGTGATGCTGAAGATTGGGTCGGCCGTGAAATAAGTGGCGGTCGTATCGTTATTAAAGGCAATGCAGGTCATTTAGTTGGAAGTGGTGTGCGAGGGAGTGATATTGGTATTCAAGGCGGAGAAATTATCATTCATGGTAATGCCAAGAATGAGGTAGGTAATGGCATGCGGCGTGGATTAATTGTTATTGGTGGCAATAGCGGTGATTTTACCGGTGTCAATATGAAAGCTGGAACGATTATGGTCTTAGGGCAGTTAGGCCAGCGACCCGGTGCCAGTATGGTTCGTGGAACTATTTTTTCAACCCAAGCAGCACAATTGTTACCTACATTTACCTATAACACCACCTATAAGCCAACTTTTTTAAAACGTTATTTAATTTATTTAAAGAAGTTAGGATTTACGATTGATGATGCTTATTTGAATGGTAACTATCAAAGTTGGAGTGGTGATTCTCTGGAAATGAATAAGGGTGAAATTTTATTGTTTTCGGAAGGATCGTGATCACCCGTATGATCTAGAAATAATTTTTTAGTTCTTAAAAAAAACCGGTTAAAGACTTAAGGCCTTTAACCGGTTTTTCATGTCCTTAGTCTTTCCAGATGTCAATAATATTAGTGAAGTCATCGGTCCAACTTTTAAGGCCAAAATATAAGGGCATTTTCTGCCAGTGACCCAGATTGCTTTGGCGTAAGGGTTCTAGGACTTGTTTATTTTTAGCCATGACAACCCAGTCAGTAGCGACGACTAATGGCGGTGGGTTTTGAGGCTTGAACTCTTGTATGAGAGCCGGTATCTTCATGGTTTGTGAATGGTCAGATAAGACTTTCTTTAGGGCTAAATGTCGGTTGGTAATGTGAAAGGCTAAAATGCCATTGGGTTTGATCTTGGAGAAATACAGATTAAAGGCTTCTTGGGTTAATAAATGCGTAGGAATGGCATCGGAGCTAAAGGCATCAATAATGAGTAAGTCTAGGCGCTGGTCTGGTTCTTTATCAATTGATAAGCGTGCATCACCCACTTTCATGGTGATTTTATGCCCGCAATTTTTAAGATAAGTAAAGTATTCTGGGTTCTCAGCAACGTCAACAATACCAGGGTCTAACTCATAAAATATCCAGTCTTGCTCCTTTTTAGCGTAACAAGATAGCGTGCCGGCACCGAGGCCAACGACGGCAATATTCCAAGCGTTATTTTGGTCGTTATATTCTGCAAAGAGTTGACCAATAGGCCCTTGACGACTGAAATAAGTTAACGGTGTTTGTTGCAGGTGGCGGGGTAATCGTTGTGCGCCGTGTTTAGTGGTGCCATGATAGAACTCACGATACTTTTCGGGTTGGCCTTTTTCATTGAGTAAGGTACTGTTTCTGACCGACATGACACCAAAGAAAGTTCTTTCTTGAAATAGTGTGCTTGATAATACCCCGTGGAGACCCATGGTAAAAAAGATGAGTACAGCGGTAGATAAGGCCAGTGTGGTCGGACGGTCTCGGAAACTGTAGTTTAATCCAGCCAATAAAATGAGTGCGGCGCCAATCGGATCAATATATTGTCCTAAGTCATCGCTCGTAAAGTAAATACTAAGTCCGGTAATGAAAATGACCAGAGGGAAAAGCGCATCCATACCCAATTGTTGTAGCCAAGGGCGTTCTGATTGGCGTAACCGCGGTCTGAGCATCAGTGCTGCAATGATCATAATAGGGTATTCGTAGACCGAATCAAAAATAAATGGCGCGACAAAGGTGTTGAACATACCCCCCAGCATGCCCGCAAAGGACATAATGAGATAAAAATCAGTTAAAAAACGGGTGTGAGGTCGATTCTTAGCCAGTTCGCCATGGCAGACCATAATGGCCAAGAAAAAAGCCGCTAAATGCAGAGCCAAATTAACCCAATACGGCAAAACTGCGGGGTTAATTAATGAGTAGGCGATAAAAGGGAGTAAGACAAAGGGTTGAATGAGAACCATGAAGCCATGGACCTTAGCACCCCATTTGGAAAATACGATCACAAAAGAAAGTAAATACAGCGTGAGTGGAATGACCCAGAGCAAGGGAACTGAGGCAATATCAGTACTAATAAAATTAGTCAGACCGAGTAATAAACTTGAAGGGACTAACGCCAATATTAACCAATATAATTTTTTCTGGAGCGTTAATTCGGGTACGTCTTCTTCTGGAACTACCGTATTTACTGTCGAGTCTTGATCTTTTTTAGAGACTTTCCAGAACAGTACTGCACAACTTAGAATGAGTACACATAAGAGAATATAACCACTACCCCAGTACATTTTTTGGTTCTCAAGACCAATGCCGGGTTCAATCAAGAAGGGGTAGCCTAATAAGGCTATTAGGCTACCAATATTACTGGCAGCATAGAGAAAATAGGGGTCTTTACTTGAACTTAGGCCAATGTTTGAGAACCATTTTTGAATCAGTGTTGAGGTCGTTGAAACAACAAAGAAGGGTAACCCAATGGCAAGAAAAAGGGTTGAGATGAGCCAAAAAGTAGGGTCACTTTCTGTGGGTGGACTGACATTGTCCGGCAAACCCAGGGGTAGGGCCATGATACTGATAATAAGCACCCCGGCGTGGACCAGGATTTGTTTGGAAGCACTCAGCCGCGTCGATAGAAAGTGCGCATAAAGATAACCTAAAAATAACAAACTTTGATAAAACACCATGCATGTATTCCATACAGCGGGTGATCCACCCAGCAAAGGAAGCAGTATTTTGCCAAACATGGGTTGTAATACAAACATGAGTGAGGCACTGACAAATAGCGTAAAAGCAAATAAAAAGACAGTGGCGGCGTTATTTTTAGATGGGTTATTCATAATGGTAAGGTGGATGACGATTTGTTAAGAATCAGAGTGTTATTAATGGACTATTAAAGAGAATATAGTCGTTGAAAAAGCAGCTTAATAAGGCTTTTTAGGCCCATCTAACATATTCAAGCACAGCCTGTAATCATAAAGCATTTATGAATCCAAAACAAAACAGTATCAGTATCAGTGGTATTTTAACGGTGTGATGCTATGACTTTTGATGTTTTATCAGGTTTGCGTTTCGCGTAGTTCATTTATAGTCGTTGTCGAAAGAGGCCTTGTTGAGGGCGTGCCCGTTATGGGTGGCTGTGAGGCTACGCAAAAGATACGTGTAAAAGAACAATTTAAAGAGCTTCCGATTATTGCTTTAATGGTCTTTGAAGAACATAGCTGGGATCAGGTTAATCTATTCACGTATAATGCAAGTATTATAACGTTAGGCTATTTTATGACATACAGCATTTATCTTTCGGGTGAGATTCATTCGAACTGGCGAGAGCAAATTCAAATCGGACTGGAAAGTCACCATTTGGATACTAAGATATACAGCCCCGTAACGGATCATGAAGACAGTGATAATATTGGCGTCGATATTTTAGGTGCGGAAGACAAGCCCTTTTGGAAAGATCACAAAGCGGCAAAAATTAATGCTCTTCGCACGACAACTTTGATTAAACGGGCGGATTTTGTTGTGGTTCGTTTTGGTGATAAATACCGGCAATGGAATGCGGCTTTTGATGCAGGGCTGGCGATTGGTTTAGGGAAGTCGTTAATTACATTGCATGCCCCTGAGTTAACGCATGCGCTGAAGGAAATCGACAGTGCTGCCTTAGCAGTCACTGAAACGCCGCAACAAGTTGTGGACATTATAAAATATATTTCTCAAGCCTAATGATGGTTTGAATGACTTGGCGGGGTAGCGTCAAAAACGCTTATTTTTTTCTTTAGGGCTCAAAATTTTTCATGTCTGATAAATACCTTTATAAAGTTACTTTTTTTAACCAAGATCAAGTCTACGAGATCTATGTTAAGCATGTGTATCAAGGAGATTTGTACGGTTTTGTGATTGTTGAAGATTTTGTTTTTGGTGAAAAAAGTGCCATTGTTGTCGATCCCTCAGAAGAAAAGCTTCGAAATGAATTCGAAGGTGTGAGTCAATCATTCATACCTATGCATGAAGTTATTCGGATTGATCAGGTTGAAAAAAGAGGGGCGGCAAAGATTATTGCTGGGAATAAGGGCAGTAGCGGTTCTGCAAAGGTTTCTAAAATATATCAACCCGATGGAAAATAAGTAGGTTTTTCTGAGGTATTATTTTCGAGTTACGTTATCTATTTGACAACGCGTAAGGGGCTTGTTTTTTTAGCGGGTTTTGGTTCTTGCGGTTTATTGTCATTATCTTCTGACGGGTCAAAAAACATTCCTTTGCCATTTTCTTTGGCATAAATCCCGATAACCGCATTGATGGGCACAAAAACAGTCATGGATTGGCCGTTAAAACTCGCATCAAAACTCAGGTTGTCGTTACCTATAGTCAAGTTGTTAATAGCGCTAGGGCGTAAGTTGAGAATTATTTTTCCTTCTGCAATGAAGTCGGTGGGGACGATGGTATTCGGTACTTCAGCATCAACCATTAAATAAGGTGTTAGGGCATTATCATTAACCCATTCGTTAATCGCTTTAATTAAGTAGGGCTTGAGGTCTTTCATAAGGTAAAGTCGCCTAGCTTTAATTCTTTCGGGCTTAAACTGTCTTTAAATGAGGGCCTTGAAAATACCCGCTGTGCATAATTTCTAATATCAGCGGAATGCTCTAATACGGGAATACCGAGTTTAGGCAGACGCCAAAGCAAGGGGGCTAAAAGACAGTCGATAAGTGTAAATGTATCACTCATGAAGTATTTTTTTGCTCGAAACAATGGGATTGCAGAAAGGAGACTCTCGGTTAGTATTTTTTTTGATTGCTCTGGTTTTTCACAGTGGTAGAGAATGTTTTCCAATAACTGGCACCAGTCGTCTGAGACTCGCTTGATAATCATGCGGTTATTGGCTCTGGAAATAGGGTCCATTTTATTAAGCGCCGGTTGAGGGAAGCGCTCCTCCAAGTATTCCATAATGATGGTGACATGATAAAGAATCAATTCTTTGTCAATGAGCGTTGGGCTTAAGGCATTGGGGTTAAGTTCCAGTAAGTAATCTGGTGGGTTATTGGCGTCATAGAACTTGAGTTCTATAGGGATTTGTTTCTCTAAGATGACTATACGGGTACTTTGACTCCAGATGCAGTCATCCGGTGAAATTAGTGTCATCCCAGAAGTATGGTAATTTGTCATCCGTTTAATTTAAATCTCTATTTTGACGGGTATAGTTGTGATTGACCATTTGATGGTGACAGGGGGTTTGCAATAGTTTGAGCCCTGTTAAATCATGAAACCAACTAAATGTTACTGAGGTAGGCTTCTCAGTAACATTCAGAGGGGTCAGGTGTTGTGATGGGTAATGATTGAATATGGTTAGTGTATATCTTTCCAATATTCTTTTTTAAGTAAATAACCGATAAAGCCAAGAATTAGAATAAAGAAAAGAACATATTTACCCATTTGTTGGCGTTTTAATTTTGCAGGTTCGCCCACATAATCTAAAAAGTTAACTAAGTCTGTTACGACGGTATCAAATTCACTGGGACTCAATTCACCCGGACGGGCTAAGCTCAGTGAACTGATGATTTGATTCTCCGCGTCAGAGTAGTGGGGGACTTGTTCGCCCTGTAGTTTCCATAAAACATTGGGCATGCCCACGTCTTTAAAAAGAGCATTGTTAGTACCGTGTGTTTTGGTGTTGTCACGGTAAAAACTCTTCAAGTACGTGTAGAGCCAGTCAGAACCGCGGGAGCGCGCAATAAGAGACAGGTCGGGTGGAACGTTGCCGAACCAGCGTTTTGAGTCATGCTTGTCCATTGCTGAAAGCATTGAGTCATAAATACTCGCGCCTACTGGGGCGATATCTTTTAAAACAACATCTTCGTTTAGTTCAAAATCTTCTGCTATTCGTAAGTAACGAATATGTTTTGCAGAATGACAACCCAAACAATAGGTGACGTAATGCTCGGCGCCACGTTTAAGCGATACATTGTCGCTTAGGTCAATATCAGCATGCATCAGTTCAGTCTTTCCACTTGCAGAACAGGTGAAAGCGAACAAGGAAAATATAACAGTTAATAGTGTTTTCATATTAATCAAGGCTATCTTTCATTTTTTTGGCCAAGTCAACGCTTGCGCTACGGAGGCCACTAGGGTTAGGTGTTTTAAGATGGAGGGTTTTACCACTTTTAGTGGTGACAACCGTATCTTGTGTGATGTCGGAAACCGCTTGTTTAATTAACGGTAATTGATCCCCTATCGAGCTGTTCGACGTGAGCCTTTTGGGAACGGTTTTAAATTTTTCCCAGCGTGTATAAATTGGCATTAATAGGAAAAAAGAAAAATAGACAACAGTTAAAAATCGAGCCGCAATCGTAGCGCTCGGTGTGGGAGCTTGCATTCCCAGGTAGCCCAGTCCAAAAAAGCTGATAACAAACAGGAATAAGGCCTTTTTGTATATCCCACCGCGATAACGTATTGACTTAACTTTGACGGTATCAAGCCAAGGGAGTAAGAATAAAACAAAAATAGCGCCGCCCATTGCAAGGACACCGGCAAATTTATCGGGTACGGCCCGTAAAATAGCGTAGAACGGTGTAAAGTACCACAGCGGTGCAATATGCTCTGGTGTTTGTAGTGGGTCTGCCGGTATGAAATTAGCATGTTCAAGAAAGTAGCCTTCAAGTTCCGGCATATAAAAGAGTACCACTGAGAAAAAGAAGACAAAGACACAGATGCCAACAATATCTTTGACCGTGTAGTACGGGTGAAAAGGAATGCCGTCAACAGGGATTCCATCAGGGCCTTTATTTTCTTTAATTTCAATGCCGTCAGGGTTATTAGAACCCACCTGATGGAGTGCCACAATATGTAGAAAAACCAACAAAACAAGCACTAATGGAATCGCTGCAACGTGGAAAGCAAAGAAACGGTTTAAGGTAGCATCAGCAACAACATAGTCGCCACGGATCCATAAAGAAAGGTCTTCGCCCACAATAGGAATAGCACTAAAGAGCGAAATGATTACCTGTGCGCCCCAGTAGGACATTTGTCCCCAAGGCAGTAGATAGCCCATAAAGGCTTCGGCCATTAGACAAACGTAAATTAACATCCCGAAAATCCAGACTAATTCTCTCGGCTTTTTAAAGGAGCCGTATAGGAGGCCGCGGAACATATGTAGATAGACGACAATAAAAAAAGCAGACGCGCCGGTAGAGTGCATATAGCGAATCAGCCAACCCCAGTCAACATCACGCATAATGTATTCTACAGAATCAAAAGCGAGTGCGGAATCAGGCTTATAGTTGATGGTGAGCATGATCCCCGTTGCGAATTGATTGACTAAAACCAATAATGCTAAGGAGCCAAAGAAATACCAGAAATTGAAGTTTTTGGGGGCATAGTATTCGGCAAGGTGTTCATTCCATACTTTGGTTAATGGGAACCGTGCGAGAATCCAATTTACAAAATTATTAAAACGTGGAGAATTCATTCGTTAAGCTCCTTAAGCATTGTCGCCAATGACGATGTTATTATCATCAATATATCGATAAGGGGGTATTTCTAGATTTGTAGGGGCAGGCATACCGCTATAAACTCGGCCGGCGATATCAAATTTAGAACCATGACACGGACAAAAGAAGCCGCCTTGCCAGTCTTTTCCTAAATCGGTTGGTGCAATTTCTGGACGATAAGTGGGTGAGCAGCCCAAATGAGTGCATAGACCAATAGCCACAAATATTTCCGGCTTTAACGACCGAGTTGAATTTTGAGCGGCAACTGGTTGCAGTGATTCGGCTGAATTAGGGTCGCTTAACTCACTTTCCAAAGGAGCCAATGTACTCAGTGCAGCTTCCGTTCTATTCAGTATCCAGACCGGTTTACCTCGCCATTCGACACGTATTAATTGCCCAGGCTCTAGCTTGCTAAGGTTGACTTGTACTGGCGCACCAGTTGCTTTAGCTTTAACGCTAGGTTGCATTTGGGACAAAAATGGAACCGCTACGAACCCGGTACCCACTGCGCCAACAACGGTTAAGGCATTGGTAAGAAATTGGCGTCTTGTTTTGTCTACGCCTGAATTATTCATTACATCTCACTCCTACAGAAAAATAGATAGTTATTTTGGTAAATGTGCTCAAACCGGGTCAATATAGCATTAATCGCGTGTTTGTTTTAGACAAATTAGTTTTCTTGATTAAGGCGACTGAAGTATTGCGATAAAGCGGTTAAGAAAATACGATTTTCTTCTTTTTTGCCAACAGTCACACGTAAACAATTTGTTAACGGAGCATCATGATGAGCAAGGCTTTTGATTAGAACCTGCTGGCCTTTTAAAAAGGTGAATAGTGCGTCTGCGCTTTGATTTAAAACGCGGAATAAAATAAAATTGGCGTCGCTCGGGAAAACCTCGAGTTGAGGTATGTTGTTGAGTGCTTGCATTAATGCGGTTCTTTCTTGACAAATTAATTGCGTTTGTTGCTCAAAAATAGCGTAGTTTGATAGCGCAAAAAGGGTGCTGACTTGAGTCAGTACATTGATATTATAAGGTAGACGAATTTTATTTAATTGGTTAATGATTTCGTTTTGACCCACTAAATAACCGAGCCTGAGGCCAGCTAGGCCTAATTTGGAGACGGTTCGCATAACCAGTAAATTATCAAAATCTGATATTTCAGACATAAAGGTGGCATCAGTAAAAGGCGCATACGCCTCATCAATGATGACTAATCCAGGAGCCTGATTAATGATTTCTTGGATATCCGAAGTATTAAACAAATTACCTGTTGGGTTATTAGGGTAGGCGAGGAAAATAATCTTAGGTTTTATTTCTTTAATTGACTGGATAAAGCGGGGTAAATCAAGTTCAAAGTTATTTTCTTGTAATGGAATGGCGTGAAAGTTAAGGTCTAAGCCGTCACTAATTTGTTTGTACATGACAAAGCTGGGATCGGGAGCCATGACCGGTGCAGTAGGCGGGAGTGCCATTAATAAAAGTTGGATGATTTCATCGGAGCCATTTCCGAGTAGTATCCCGAGTTCTGTTGGGATTTCATTCATCTCTCGGAGTTTGTCACTTAAATGACGGGCGTCAGGGTCCGGATAACGATTTATTTCACAGTTTCTAAGGGTCTTTAGCCACGCCTCAGTTAATTCATTGGGCCAACCATAAGGGTTTTCCATCGCGTCAAGTTTGATAAACCCATCTGCCTCGGCAACCTGATAGGCGGTCATTTCAAGGATGTTCTTGCGGAAAATAGCGGTGCTTAATTTTTCGATGGTTTTCATGGTTTATAACAAGTGGGAACGGATTTGTTTTTTACAGGTTAAATTTTAAGATCACTTTTTGACGATTCGGTATTCGGCTGATTGCGCATGTGCCGTTAGGCTTTCGCCTCGAGCGAGCACGGAAGCGATGCGACCCAGTGAGTCTGCACCTGATGCAGAGCAATTGATTAAGCTCGTGCGTTTTTGGAAATCATAAACGCCCAGTGGGGAGGAAAACTTAGCGGTTCCGGAGGTGGGCAAGACATGATTGGGTCCAGCACAATAGTCTCCCAGTGCTTCAGCCGTATAACGACCCATAAAAATAGCACCGGCATTGTGAATGAGTGGCGCAAGTAATTCTGGTTTCTCAACGGATAGTTCAAGGTGTTCAGGTGCAATAATATTGGCGATTTCAATGGCTTTAGTCATATCAGGAACATGAATGAACGCGCCTCTGGAATCAAGAGATTTCCGGATGATAGCAGCTCTTTCAAGGGTGGGTAGAAGGTTCTTGATGCTTTGGTTGACTTGGGTGAGAAAATTCTCGTCGGGAGAAATCAAAATAGCTTGGGCGTTTTCATCGTGTTCTGCTTGAGAAAACAAGTCCATGGCGATCCAGTCTGGGTCGCTTTTCCCATCACAGATAATGAGTATTTCTGATGGGCCTGCAATCATGTCTATGCCGACTTGACCGAAGACAAGCTTTTTGGCTGTGGCGACATAAATATTTCCCGGGCCGACAATTTTATCTACAGCAGGAATAGTTTCAGTGCCGTAGGCTAATGCGGCAACCGCCTGAGCACCACCAATAGTAAAGATACGGTCAACACCGGCGAGATAGGCTGCAGCTAAGACCATGGTATTTTGGTGCCCTGAGGGTGTGGGCGTGACCATTAAAATTTCATTGACGCCCGCCACTTTTGCTGGGATAGCATTCATTAGCACAGAAGAAGGGTAAGCTGCTTTACCGCCAGGGACATAAATGCCAACGCGATTAAGTGCAGTAATTTGTTGGCCTAATAGAGTGCCGTCAGTTTCTTGATATTGCCAGGATTGTAGTTTTTGGTGTTCAGCATATTCGCGTATACGCTGAGCAGCAACAGATAATGCTTCAGAGCAGTCTGTCGGAAGCGTATCCCAGGCGGCTTTTAGGGCGTCTCTTGGGATTTCAAGGTTGTCCGAATGGCCGACATCATGGTGGTCAAATTGTTGAGTATAATCAAGTAGCGCACTATTGCCATGGTCGCGGACCGAGGCAATAATATGCAGAACTTTGTCGTGGATCGATTGGTCCTCAGTTTGGTCCCAAGCCAATAATGCTTTTAGCTGTGTGGAGAATTCTGTCTCTGTGCTATCTAAGCGTTTTATTTGAGGAGTAACGGTCATCACTAGGGTGCCGTTGAGGGTAAGGCTGATGCAATTTGCTCAATGACGGTTTGAATTTGTTGGTGTTTCATTTTCATTGAGGCCTTATTCACTATGAGGCGAGAACTGATGGTCATAATTAAATCTTTGGGCTCTAATCCGTTAGCCTTTAAGGTATTGCCGGTATCGACGAGATCAACAATACAATCAGCTAAACCGACGAGTGGTGCAAGTTCCATAGAGCCATAGAGTTTAATGATTTCTGCTTGAATGCCCTGGCTGGAAAAATAGTGCTGAGCAGTTTTGACATATTTTGTTGCAACGCGGATGCGGCGGCCTAACGGCGGTGCATCTTTATGTGCAGCAGTCATTAAACGACAGGTTGAAATACCAAGATCTAGAGGTTCGTAAAGGCTTTGAGCACCGTGTTCAATTAATACGTCTTTACCGGCAATTCCCATGTCGGCAGCACCGTATTCGACAAAGGTCGGTACATCGGTTGCACGGATAATAACCAGTTTAACATCAGGATGGTTGGTATCTAGAATGAGTTTGCGGCATTTTTTGGGGTCGTCGATAGGGATAATGTCGGCGGCGGCAAGTAAGGGCAAGGCCTCTTCGTAAATACGTCCTTTGGAGATAGCAATAGTTAGCATAACGGCAGTTCTGGTTTGTTGAGTTAATGAGGGACACGGCGTATTGTTGCGCCTAATTGGGTTAGTTTTTCTTCGATACATTCATAACCGCGGTCGATATGATAGATTCTGTCGACGATGGTATCACCTTTGGCAACGAGCCCTGCTAAAACTAGACTCGCAGAAGCACGCAAGTCAGTGGCCATAACAGGCGCGGCGGTTAGCTCAGGGATTCCTTCACAGATGACAGTATTGTTTTTCAATGTCATCTTAGCGCCCATGCGTTGCATTTCTTGGATATGCATAAAGCGGTTTTCGAAAACCGTTTCAGTTATAAAACTGGTATCGGTAGCAATGGCATTTAAGGCCGTAAATTGTGCTTGCATATCTGTTGGGAATGCAGGGTAAGGTGCGGTTTCAATCGAGACCGCTTTAGGACGCTTGCCGTGCATATTGAGTTCAATCCAATCGTTTCCACAAGTTATCTCGGCACCGGTTTGGCGGAGTTTGTTGATGACAATCTCAAGTGATTCAGGGTGTGTGTCTTTAAGTTTAACATGCCCACCTGTGATCGCAGCAGCGACAAGGTAAGTGCCTGTTTCAATGCGATCGGGGAGGACCTGATAAAATAAGTCCTTAGGCTTGAGTGTGTTAACGCCTTCAATGGTAAGGGTTGAAGAGCCTATTCCTGTGATTTTAGCACCCAGACAATTAAGAAAGTGTGCAAGATCTTCAACTTCAGGTTCTTTTGCAGCATTTTCGATGATAGTGGTGCCTTCGGCTAAAACGGCAGCCATCATGATGTTTTCAGTACCGGTTACCGTGACTTGATCCATAATAAGGTGTGTGCCTTGCAGACGTTCAGCAGTGGCATGGATGTAGCCGTTTTTGACGGTAATTTTGGCGCCCATTTTAGTGAGGCAATCTAAATGAATGTTAACGGGTCGGGTACCAATAGCGCAGCCACCGGGTAACGAGACATGTGCCTTCCCAAAGCGTGATAAAAGAGGACCTAAAACTAAAATAGAGGCTCGCATGGTTTTGACCAATTCATAGGGAGCTTCAAATTTAGAGATGTTTTGGGTATCAATTTCGATATTCATATGCTCATCGATGGTGATGGAGATACCCATATGGCCGAGCAAGGAAATAGTCGTGGTAATATCATGTAGATGAGGAATGTTGCCTATTTTGACCGGCGTCTCAGATAATAAGGAGCCCGCAAGAATAGGTAATGCAGCATTTTTAGCACCAGAGATGCGTAATTCTCCATTTAGAGTCTGGCCGCCAGTAATAATGAGTTTATCCATAAGATCAATTATAAGTTGGAATCAATGGTGCGCTACTAAATAATTTTAGAGCGTATTTTTAATTAAATCGTTTACCTCAACAAGTTTGGCTAATGCTTTTATTTGTTGCGGTAAGTTTTTAAACTGTAATGTGATGTTTTTACGCGTCGCTTTTTTTTGCCATTCTACGAGTAGCGCTAATCCTGCGCTATCGGCAAGCGTGACGGGGGCGAAGTCCACGCTAATAGGTTCCTGATTAAAGGGGAGTTTATTGACAATGCTTTCATCAATGGTCGCAAAGGTTAAGTCACCGCTGATAGTATAATCGTTGCGGCTGTTTTCTGTTAATAAAATAGCCGACATGATTAATTTTCTTTTTCGCTGAATAAAAATTGGCCAATAATTTCTTCTAAAACAATAGCGGATTGGGTTAATTCTAATTCGCTATTGTGCGTTAAATAGTCCTCTGAGGCGCCAGTCTGTAGGCCAATGTATTGTTCGCCGAGTAGGCCTGCAGTAAAAATACTTGCTGAACTGTCGTCCGGTAGCGTGTTGTATTGGGCACCAATTTTCATTTGCACGACAGATTCATAACTGGTGTTGTCAAAATCTATAGCAGTTACGCGACCTATTCGAACACCGGCAACAGAAACAGGTGAACGTACTTTAAGACCGCCAGAATTTTCGAATCGTGCGGTAATGGTGTAACCATCGGTATCAGAGTAAGAAGCAAGGTTGCTGACATTGAGGCCTAGAAAGAAAAGAGCGCCAATGCCGATAACGACGAACAGCCCTACTAAGGTTTCCAGTGATTTAGGGTTCTGCATTTTTAAATATCTCCGAACATGAGTGCAGTTAAAATAAAGTCCATGCCTAGAATGGCAAAAGAAGAGTATACAACCGTTCGTGTTGTCGCTCGGCTGACCCCTTCAGATGTGGGTATCGCATCATAGCCCTCAAAGAGTGAAATCCAGGTAACGACGAAGCCAAAGACTACACTTTTTATGACGCCGTTGAGGATATCATCATAAAAATCAATACTTGATTGCATTTGAGACCAGAAGGCCCCTTCATCAACACCCAGAAGCGAAACGCCGACTAATTGACCGCCTAAAATACCCACCATGCTAAAAATAGCAGCGAGTAGCGGCATTGACAAGCAGCCCGCTAGGAAACGAGGGCAGACTATGCGTTGAATCGGATCCACGGCCATCATTTCCATGCCTGATAGTTGTTCGGTAGCTTTCATTAAACCAATTTCGGCCGTGAGCGAAGACCCAGCGCGTCCGGCAAAGAGCAGGGCAGATACCACAGGACCTAATTCACGGACCAGTGAGGCGGCTATCATAACCCCTAGGGTTTCTTCGGCACCAAAATCAGAAAGGATGTAGTAGCCCTGTAACCCTAGTACCATACCTACAAATAAGCCTGAAATGGTAATAATAAGAATGGTGAGTACACCCACAGAAAATAGTTGCTTGCTAATTAATCGAGGCTGGCACAGGACACTGAATGTGTAGCTCAGTGTTTGTTTTAAGAATAAAGCTCCTCTACCGGTTTTTGTTAAGGTGGCAATGACTGAATGGCCAATAGTTGATAAAAACGTAATCATTATTAAGTTTTGCCCTAGATGGCTATAAGTCGTCGAAATAGTTATCTGATGAATAATGGAACTTAACGGGACCGTCAGGCTTCCCATTCATAAATTGTTGCACCCATTCAGATTTTGACTGTTGAAGTTCTTGCGGTGTGCCTTGTCCGATTATTTTACCAGATGACATAATATAGATATAGTCAGCAATAGCGGCGGTTTCTTCTACATCATGAGAAACGATAATGCTTGTTAAACCGACCGAGTCATTGAGTGTTTTGATTAATTTCACCAAAACGCCCATCGATATAGGGTCTTGTCCCGTAAAGGGTTCATCATACATTACCATCATAGGGTCTAATGCAATGGCTCTCGCAAGGGCGACGCGTCTGGCCATGCCGCCGGATAACTCATTGGGGTATAACAGTCTCGCACCTCGGAGGCCGACGGCTTGTAGTTTCATTAAAACCAGTGTTCTAATTATGGATTCGGGTAAAGCCGTATGCTCCCGGATTGGGTAGGCGACATTATCGAAAACGTTAATATCTGTCAGTAAGGCGCCGCTCTGGAATAACATCCCCATTTTTTTTCGTAAGGCATAAAGTTCCGAGCGATTTAATTGGTTAATATGCTGCCCGTCAACCACAATAGAGCCTTGGGATGGGCTAAGTTGGCCGCCTATCAGTTTTAGTAAGGTTGTTTTTCCGCTGCCGCTTGGACCCATGATGGCGGTAATTTTACCGTGTTGGATATCCAGCGAGGCGTTATCAAAGATAACCCGTTGCTCGCGAGCGAATGATAGATTACGAATAGTCACCAAGCTCGAGTTTTGGGTGTTATTTTCTTCCATTAATAGTGATTGAAGATAAAAAGTTACTATTCTCCATGAGCGGTCATTATAAAGTCAAATTATTAGGGTGGATAAGTTTATACAGCCAATAGGTGGTCGTGGCATAATAAATAAATTTACCTGATCGGAAGTTATGGTTGTTTTTATAGTAATACTTATCCTTAGTTTGGTTGCATTGGTTTTTTCTGCGGATTATTTTGTTTCTGGTGCGGTTTCGATCGCCAAGCAAATGGGCGTTTCATCTTTAGTGATAGGATTGACTATTGTCGGGTTGGGAACGTCGGCTCCTGAGATTTTGGTGTCCGGAATTTCTTCTTTGCAAGGGAATTCAGGCTTAGCCGTTGGGAATGCGTTAGGCTCTAATATTGCTAATATTGGGATGGTGCTCGGGGTGACGGCAATAATTGCTCCAATCGCCATGCCTTCCGGTATTATGAAGCGTGAGATTCCGATACTGATGGGTATTAGTGTTCTTTGTTATTTACTGGCTTTTGATGGCTTAGGGCAAATAGACGCGGTTTTTATGTTGCTGGGCTTGGTTGTTTTTTTAGGGTGGTTAATTAGGTCGTCCCGAGGTGATGCACAAGCAGATGACTTTTCTGATGAGTTTGATAGTGCAATGACCACAAAAAAGGCTTGGCTTGCTTTTTCTCTGGGTCTTTTGGGGTTATTGTTTAGTTCTAAGCTTTTAGTTTGGGCTGCAGTAAATATTGCACAATATTATGGTGTAAGTGATTTAGTTATTGGCTTGAGTATTGTGGCTGTGGGAACCAGTCTTCCTGAATTGGCGGCTTCGATTATGAGTGTTATCAAAACAGAGGGGGATCTAGCCATTGGTAATGTTATTGGTTCTAATATTTATAATCTACTAGCGGTTTATTCACTACCGGGTTTATTCGCACCCGGTGTTTTGGATCAGAGTGTGTTGTATCGAGATTTCCCCGTGATGCTTTTCTTGACCGGTGTTTTATTTGTTTTTGGGTATAAGTTTTTTAACAAGACGGGTTGTATTAGTCGGTTAGAAGGTTTTGCGTTGATATCTTTTTATGTGGGCTATCAATGGTTTATTTTACAATAAGGTATTGGGTACTGGGTATGTTGAAATTATAATGGATGTTATGGATAAACAGGCTTTAAAAGAATCGGCTTTAGCGGTTATTAACAGTGAAATTCAAGCGGTCCAGTTATTGTGCGATAGAATCGATGATGATTTTATTCAGGCTTGTCAGTTAATGAGTCAGTGTGAAGGCCGTATTGTTGTGCTGGGCATGGGGAAGTCGGGACATATTGGCGGTAAAATTGCAGCAACATTAGCCAGTACAGGGACGCCGGCTTTTTTTGTTCATCCTGGGGAAGCCAGTCACGGTGATCTAGGGATGGTGACCGAGCATGATGTGGTTTTGGCATTGTCTAATTCAGGGGAAACACCCGAGATTTTAACATTGTTACCGTTAATAAAGCGTATGGGTGTTCCTTTAATTGCAATGACCGGTTGCCGGGATTCTATGTTGGCGGAATGTTCCTCGGTTATTTTAAATGTTCAAGTTGAAAGAGAGGCGTGCCCTTTGGGTTTGGCGCCGACATCCAGCACTACTATTGCCTTGGTCATGGGTGATGCTTTGGCTGTTGCTTTATTTAATGCCAGTGGCTTTACCGCTGAGGATTTTGCTTTTTCGCATCCAGGTGGGAGTTTGGGGAAAAGATTGTTACTGAGAGTGAGTGACATAATGCACAAAGGTGAGGCGATTCCTGTGGTCGCTAAAACCGCACTGATTAGTGAAGCCTTATTGGAAATCACCGAAAAAAAATTAGGCATGACGGTGGTCGTTGATGACCACAAACAAGTTGCGGGTATTTTTACGGATGGGGATTTGAGGCGTATGCTGGGTAATAATGACAATATTCAGCAAACGTGTATTGCCACGGTGATGAGTCCAAATTGTACGATGATTCCTGAGACTATTTTGGCTGTTGAAGCGATGCGAATTATGGAGGCAAAGAAAATTAATGCTTTAGTGGTGACTGATGAGCAGAATCATGTCGTGGGGGCTTTAAATATGCATGATTTAATACAGTCGGGAATTCTGTAAATGAGTATGAAAAATATTGCTGAGTTTAATCAGAAGGCGCGGGCGTTAAAATTATTAATTCTTGATGTCGATGGTGTTTTGACCGATGGCCGATTATTTTTTAATGATCAGGGTACTGAATATAAATGTTTTCATGCGCGAGATGGACATGGCATTAAGTTATTACAACAAATAGGGATTGATGTTGCGGTTATTTCAGGGCGTAAATCTAATGCAGTGGCACTTAGAATGGAGAGTCTGGGTGTGAAATATGTTTTTCAAGGCCAAGAAAATAAAATCCCTGCCTTTGAGAGTCTTCTGACTAGCATGGGCGTTTCAGCCAGTCAGGTTGCGCATATGGGGGATGACTTACCTGACTTACCGATTATGACTCGAGTGGGGTTATCGATTACAGTTAACGATGGTCACGCCGCCGTGAAGGAATATGCGGATTGGTGCTCAGAACTTAATGGAGGACAGGGCGCCGTTCGTGAGATCAGTGATTTAATATTGACGGCATGTGGGAAAATGGATGCTGTTTTAAGTCATTATTGTGACGAGTGATTAGAAACGTAGGGCTGTATACAGCGCTTTTCTTATTGACCTTGGGGAGTTGGTGGTTGTTAGACCAGCAAAAGGAGCAGGAGATTGTTGCTGTTCAATTAGAAGAGCATGCTGCGGATTATTTTAGTGAAGGGTATAAGAAAGTTGAAATGGATACTATGGGCAACCCGGTCAATATATTGACGGCTAAGCGCTTGACGCATTTTAAGGATGATGGAACGACAGAGTTAACACAGTGTGAAATAACTTTTTTTAACCCAGATGGGTCGTCATGGACTATTCAGTCAGATAGGGGAGTTTTATTAGCTGACGGTAATGATTTGTCTTTGAATGGTGTGGTACATATTACGCGTCCACAAATGAAAGATGTTCGTCCAATTAGGGTGAATACGAGCGACCTGAAAGTGAAGCTAGACCGTAGTTATGCAGAAACAGACCAATGGGCTGAAATTATTACGCCGCCTGACCGCACTGAAGGAATCGGGCTGCAAATGATTTATTCCAAGCCGATCACATTAGAGTTGTTGACTACAGTAAAAGGGCGTTATGAAATGCAATAAGGCTTTCAGCAGGTCGCTTTTAACTATTATTGGTTTGATTGTTGTAAACGGGCTCTTTGTCTCGGTGACTCAAGCGGATCCATTACAAAAAATAACACCCGTTTATATCGATTCTAATCGCGTTATTTATTCAGAAGAAAAGTCGATTACCCGTTATATCGGTGCGGTCACGACCATTCGTGAAGGACTTGAAGTAAAATCAGATGAATTAGTGGTTTACAGTAATGCGGAGGGGGGTGTTGAAAAATTAGTCGCCGTAGGTCATCCAACGTATATCAAGCAAATGAGTCAGGATGGTCAGTACATAGACTTTAGAAGTGAGTCGTTGCAGGCGGACTATTTTCCAGAAAAATCACTGTGGGTGCTGACAAAACAGGCGGTGGCTTGGAAGCCCCGTGATCAATTACGTATTAAGGGCGATAAGATTGAGTTATTTAATAACAATGGTCAACTTGAAGAGATGATCGCCCAAGGCAAACTGGTCACCATTAGAAAGTTGTTACCTAACAGTGACAACGTTGATTATAGGAGTGAATCGTTAAAGGCTCATTATTTGCCCCAGCAATCATTATTAACGCTGACAGAAAAAGCAGTGGCTTGGCAGCCGGCTGAGAAATTGCGTGTTAAAGGTGATCAGATAGATATTTTTTTTCATGATGACAATCGAGTTAAGAAGATGACTGCTTATGGACGGCCATCGCGAGTGAGAAAACTGTCTCTCATTGATGACCAAGAAGAGTTCAGAAGCAAGTCTTTACGGACTGATTATTATCCAGGTGAATTGTTCGTCCTAACTAAAAATGCAGTGGTTTGGAAGGATGATGGGACCTATGTTGGTGAAAAAATTGAATATGATTTGGAAACTAAAATAGCCAGAGCAGTGAGTGAGCCTAAAAGTAAAAAGCGTGTTCGCGTGATCTTACAACCCTCAAAATAAATAGTTTAACTATGACCAGACTAGCAGCAAATAACCTTGTGAAAACCTACTACAAACGCAATGTCGTTGACGGTATATCTATTCATGTTGATACCGGTGAAATTGTTGGGCTGCTAGGGCCTAACGGTGCCGGTAAAACAACCAGCTTTTATATGGTGGTTGGGCTCATAAAACCAAATATTGGGCAAGTATTCTTGGATGAAACAGAGATTACGCATCACCCTATGAATATCAGGGCACAAATGGGGATTGGTTATTTGCCTCAAGAGGCATCAGTGTTTCGTAAATTAAGTGTGGCAGATAACTTAAGAGCTGTATTGCAACTACGACCCGAGTTAACAGATGGCCAAATTGAGGTCATGATTGAGGAATTACTCAATGAATTAACTATTGAACATTTGGCTAATAATATCGCAATGGGCTTATCAGGCGGAGAGCGCCGACGCGTAGAAATTGCGAGAGCCTTAGCAATGGATCCGCAATTTATTTTATTGGATGAGCCTTTTGCTGGTGTGGACCCGTTGTCAGTCAAGGATATAAAAGGGATTATTGAGCATCTCTCTCAACGTGGTATAGGTGTTTTAATTACCGAGCATAATGTACGAGAGACACTGGGTGTTTGTGACCGTGCTTATATTGTGAATGAAGGCAAGATTATCGCTGAAGGGAGTAGTGATGAAATTGTAGAGAATAAAAAAGTTCGTCAAGTCTATTTGGGTGAGGATTTTACATTGTAGAGGTCAATACAATGGCGGTAGAGTGGGTCGATTGTTGCTGAGAATAATTATTAACGGAAAAAAAATAATAAAATTAAGCTAAAATGAAGGTGTGGTTCTAACTCTAAGGGTTTTATGAAGCAATCATTACAGCTGCGTCTTGGACAAAAGTTAACAATGACACCTCAGTTGCAGCAAGCAATTAAGTTGTTGCAGTTATCTACGTTGGACATGCAGCAGGAGATTCAGCAAGCTTTAGATTCTAATTATATGCTGGAGGTTGAGGACGACGGTGACGACGATTCTTTTTCAGGGCCGTTAGAAACGACTAACGCTGCTACTCAGGCTGATGAAGCAGACTTAATTACCAGTCATGGTTCTGAAGTTATACTCCCTGATGAACTACCCATAGATACGACTTGGTCAGATATCTATGACAATACCCCATCCATGCCAGTTAATGCCAGTAGTGATAGACCTGATTACGAGGCTCAGCATAGTGAGTCTGAGTCGTTACAGGATCATCTTATGTGGCAATTAGGTTTTGTTTCGTTCTCAGAGCGAGAGCAAAATATCGCCAGTGCATTAATAGATAATATTAGTATGGATGGTTATCTTGTTGATACCTTAGACATGATTTGGCAGAGTCTTTCTACTCAGTTAGAAGAGTTGTTTTTGTCTGAAGTCGAGGCGGTTTTGCACCGAGTTCAGAATTTTGATCCTCTCGGTGTTGGGGCAATTGATTTATCTGACTGTTTAAGATTGCAATTACAACATAAGGAGTTGCCTGAGGAGATTAAGGCGATTACCTTAAGATTAGTCACCAATCATCTCGAATTGCTTGCTAATAATGATCGTCAGAAATTAATGCGTAAACTTGCGATTACCGCTGAACAGCTGAGTCAGGTTATTGCTATTGTTCGATCGCTAGATCCTAAGCCGGGTGCAATTTTAAATACCACATTGAGTGATTATGTTGTTCCTGATGTTTATGTGGCGCGTTTAGGGAAAGGTAAATGGCAGGTAGAACTCAATCCCGATGTCGCGCCTAAAATACGGGTCAACACGTTATATTCAGGCATGGTTAAAAGAGCTGATGAAACTACCGACAATGTGTCAATGAGGACTCAATTACAGGAAGCTCGGTGGTTTATAAAAAGTTTACACAGTCGCAATGATACGATTTTACGTGTTGCTAAAGCCATCGTAGAAAAACAAATTGGTTTCTTAGAGAATGGTCCTTTAGCAATGAAGCCTATGATATTAAAGGATATTGCCGAAGAATTAGATCTACATGAATCGACTATATCTAGGGTGACAACGCAAAAATTTATGCATACCCGGAGTGGTATTTTTGAATTTAAGTATTTTTTTTCAAGTCATGTTTCAACTGTTGGAGGAGGTGAGTGTTCTGCAATTGCAATTAGGTCTTTGATTAAGGAGTTAGTGGAGAATGAGAACTCTAAAAAACCATTAAGTGATAGTAATATTGCTACTATCTTAAATGATAAAGGTATTAATGTAGCAAGACGTACCATTGCTAAATACAGGGAGGGGATGGCAATACCATCTTCAAGTCATAGGAAAAGGTTTTCGTAATAAGTAATTTTTATATTACTCAAGACAGGAGTGTTTTTATGAAAATAGATGTAGCGGGTCACCATGTTGATGTAACTGAATCATTAAGAAATTATGTGGGTACAAAATTTCAGAAAATAGAGCGACATACCGATAAGGTTACCGATATCCATGTGATTTTGTCAGTAGAAAAACTAGTGCATAAAGCAGAGGCAACGGTTCAGGTGAGTGGTGCTAAGATCTTTGCAGAAGACCAGCAAGAAGATATGTACCCAGCAATTGATGCTCTGGTTGATAAGTTAGATCGCCAACTTTTAAAGCATAAAGAGAAGGTCATTGACCATCGTCTTTAGGTAATGGGTTTTTCAGCGCTTTGGAAATTCAAGGATTATTGCGAGTTTGCCCCGATGCCAGTTACTTTCCGGCCGTCAAAATGAAAGAGCTTTTATTATGAGGCTGGTTATTATCAGCGGTCATTCTGGCGCAGGGAAAAATGTTGCTTTAGGTGCCTTGGAGGATTGTGGATTTAATTGTATTGATAATTTACCGATATTGTTATTTGAACAATTTATTGACCATGTCATGTTGGTCGAACGAAATATTTATGAAAAAACGGCTATTGGTATTGATGCAAGAAATCAAAGTGAAGCGCTGAGAGATTTTCATGGGGTCTTGAAATTAGTTAAAACAAAAGGGGTGGCTGTTGAGGTTATTTATATTCAGGCTGATGAGTCTGCGCTGTTAAAGCGTTATAGTGAAACCCGTAGACGTCACCCCTTGTCTGATTTTAATTTGCCTTTAGCCGAGGCTATCGATATAGAAAAAGATGTTTTAAAACCAATTGCTAAATATGCCGATTTAGTCATTGATACCAGTCAAACAAACTACCACCAACTACGAAGCCAGATAAAGGCATATGTCGGTATGCATAACGACACTCAGTTGTCGCTAATACTTCAGTCCTTTGGGTATAAGAACGGTACGCCACTTGATGCGGATTTTATTTTTGATGCTAGATGTTTACCTAATCCCTATTGGGTACCCGAATTAAGAGGGTTCACAGGCAAAGATGCCGCAGTGGTTGACTTTTTTAATCATCAAGAAGATGTGCAATTACTGTATCAAGACATTACGAGTTTTCTTGATCGGTGGCTTCCGAAGTTTATCGATGATAATCGCTTATACTTAACGATAGCAATTGGTTGTACTGGGGGCCAGCATCGATCAGTTTTTTTGATCGATAAATTGGCGCAACATTTTAAATCATCAGCAATTAATGTTATTCATCGGCACCGCGAATTGTTGTAACATCCAGTATTGAATCTGGCATTGTTCTAGAACTTGAGGGGGTCTCGGGTGTTCAAATTGAATGCCGTTTTCTGCTTGAATCATCGTGCACTAAAATAGTTAACTATACCCGTAAATTTATGCAGCCAAATAAAGAACAACAATTACAGTTTGTAACCGATCTTCTTGAAAGCGGGACATTAACATCCGTTCAACGCTTAGTGAGTGCATTACACCCTGCCGAAATAGCGCATTTGTTAGAGTCATTAAGGCCTGGGGATCGTGAGATTATTTGGAAGTTAGTGCCGGGTGCATTTGTTGGTGAAGTGTTGATTGAATTAAATGATGAGGTGAGAACGGGTCTCATTGAAGCAACAGATGATAATGCATTGATCAATGCTGCCGATACGCTAGAGTCTGATGATTTGGTTGATTTCCTAAAAGATGTACCGGAAGTGATATTAAACACAGTTTTAGAATCTATGGGGCAACAAGATAGGGCGCGTTTAGAGCGTGTTTTAAGTTACGACGATGATTGTGCGGGCGGTTTAATGAGTCTTGACACGTTATCGATTCGTTCAGATGTGAATTTAAATGTTGTGATTCGTTATTTACGTTTAAAAGGGGAGATTCCTAAGTCGACAGATAAGATTATCGTTGTCGATCGCGATGATAATTTTAAGGGGGTTTTGCCATTAACTATCTTATTAACATACGATGGTGGCGAGCGTGTCGAAGACCTTATGATTAAGGATAATGTGGATGTTATTCAGGTTCAAATGCCGGTTGAGGACATTGCTTTATTATTCGAAGAACATAATCTCGTTTCTGCACCGGTGTTATCAGAAGCCGGGAAGTTATTGGGTCGAATAACGATTGATGATGTTGTTGATGTTATCCGTGATGAGAGTGACCATTCGTTTATGAGCATGGTGGGCCTTGATGAAGAGCAAGATATGTTTGCGCCCGTTTTGTTAAGTGCTAAAAGAAGAGCGCTTTGGTTAGGCGTTAATTTGTGTACGGCTTTGTTGGCTTCTTGGGTTATCGGTATTTTTGAGATGACAGTCGATAAAATAGTGGTATTGGCTATTTTAATGCCAATTGTTGCGAGTATGGGCGGTATTGCAGGAAGCCAAACCTTGACTTTGTTTATCCGTGGGTTAGCACTTAGACAGATTGGTAGTGCTAATGTTAATAGCCTTATAATCAAAGAGTTAGCGATTGGGTTGATTAATGGTGTGGTTTGGGCTTTTTTTGTGGGTTGTATCGTTTGGCTTTGGTTCGATAGTGTTAGTATCGGTATTTTAATTGCTGTAGCCTTAATGATTAATCTGGTTTTTGCAGCATTAGCAGGAGCGTCAATACCGATGGTGTTACAGCGATTGAATATTGATCCTGCGTTAGCAGGTGGGGTCATTTTGACAACGGTAACAGACGTTCTGGGATTTTTTATTTTTCTAGGGTTAGCAACCGTTTATTTAGTGTAGAAAACAGGCTTAAAACGATTACGGATTAAGCCTGTTAGTCTTTATGCAGGGGGATTAGTCATCCTCGCTAGGAATATCTATTTTGAGTTCAAAAATATCTTGATGTTCATCTTGTTCAAAATTAATAGTAATCGCATTGAGATCCACTTCAACATATTTAGAAACTACAGCTAAAAGTTCTTTTTGTAGTTCAGGAAGGTAAGACGGTTGGTTCTCAGCGGCATGTTCATGGGCGACTAAAATTTGTAGGCGTTCTTTGGCAAGGGATGCTGAACTGGTTTTTTTAGTTCTAAAATAATCTAATAAGCTCATTACTTCCCTCCAAAAATTCTACCAAATAGGCCTTTTTTATTCGGCGCAATGAAACGGTGAGGAATGTCATGTCCTAAATAGCGATCAACAATGTCTGAATAGGCTTGACCTGCTTTACTTTTTTCATTGAGAACGATGGGAATACCTGCATTGGAAGCATTGAGTACTGCTTTGGACTCAGGAATCACACCGATAAGATGGAGTGATAAAATATCCTGAACGTCATCAACGCTTAACATTTCACCTAATTCCACGCGACTTGGTGAATAGCGTGTCAGTAAGAGATACTCTTTAATCGGTTCGAGGCCTTCTTCGGCGCGTTTTGATTTGCTTGATAGGATACCAAGCATACGGTCAGAATCGCGGACAGATGAAACTTCCGGGTTAGTGACAACAAAAGCATCATCGGCATAGTACATTGCAAGCGTAGCACCTCTTTCAATGCCAGCGGGTGAGTCACAGATAATATATTTAAAGGTTTTTGATAATTCGTCTAATACTTTTCCGACGCCTTCTTGAGTGAGCGCTTCTTTATCACGTGTTTGAGAGGCGGGTAAGATATATAACTGGTTGCATCGTTTATCTTTGATTAAGGCTTGGTTAATCGTTGATTCGCCGCTAATGACATTAATAAAGTCATAAACAACTCTACGCTCGCAACCCATAATCAAGTCAAGGTTGCGTAAGCCAACATCAAAATCAATGACAACGGTTTTATGGCCTTTTTGAGCTAGTCCCATAGCGAGAGCAGCGCTTGTTGTGGTTTTACCAACACCACCTTTTCCTGAGGTTACGACAATAATTCTAGCCAATTTAATGTTCTCCTAATGGGTCTGTATTTATAAATCTTGAATGATTAATTTTTCATTATTCAGATAAATTTGTATGGGTTTATTATAACTTGCGGTATCAAGGTTTTCGCTAACCTGATAAATTCCAGCAATGGAAATAAGTTCGGCCTCAAGGTTTAAACAAAAAATTCGGGAATCTTTATCCCCTAAAACACCGGCCAAGGCGCGGCCTTTTAGGGGACCATAGACATGGATGTTGCCCTCAGAAATTATTTCAGCACCGGCGCTAACGCTGGATAAAATGATTAGGTCCGATTTACTGTAAACACGTTGCCCTGAACGGACCTGAGAGGTGATTATTTCGCTAGCGCTTGAATCAGGCGCATGAGTTTCTGGCGTTGTTAGCGTTGCAGGGTTTTTCGTTGCGGTTGTGGGTTGAGGGGAGGTATTTAGGATGGCCAGATTTAATAATCGAGCCTGGTCATTTTGGCTTTCGTTACCGCCTCTGAGTCCAATAGGTTGAAAATTCAGTGCGCGAATTAAGTTGACCAGTTCCTTAGGATCGATGTCGATGTTTTCTTTCGTTAACGTCTGCAGGTCAATGATAATCGCTGATTGATTAAAAAAATCAGGGGCTTGTTTTATTTTTATTTCGAGAGCTGTTTTTATAGCCGAGAGGTTATTACTCGCCAAATGTAAGCTAGGCATGGTAAAAGAGCCACTTTTGAATTCAAGAACCGGTTTTTCTGAGGCTTTAGGATCGCTGATTAAAGACATTAGCTGGATGTAAGTATGCGATTATGTATTGTGAACGAAGAATACCATTTTTTGCTGTTGTGATAATAGTTTTATGTGGTTGGTGGGCTAATTAACCTGGGAGCACAAAATTCTAATTATCACTTGGAAAGTTTTTATCTGGTTATCGAACTATCTGTCTAGGGTCAGTTTTGATATAATTATAAGGAATAACCAAACTTATGGGATTTTATGAGCGCTAGCTGAAAAATGTGGCTAGTTTTCGTTTGCCCAGAACACCCAAGGCTAGGGGTGCCTGATTTAAGGCTGAGATTACCCTTTGAACCTGATTCCGGTTAATACCGGCGTAGGAAAGCCCCATACTCTTGCGCCTTGTTTAAAATTATTGGAGATTAGCATGAGCGCTATTCGTGAAGACATTCCATCGGCCACTATTTCTAGTGTCAGAATTGATCCATACCCCGCCTCTGAAAAGATTTATGTAGAAGGCAGTCGCGAAGATATTCGCGTACCGATGCGGAAAATAACCTTGTCAGACACCCCCGTTTCGATGGGCGTAGAGAAGAATCCCCCTATTTATGTTTATGATACGTCGGGCGTTTACACTGATCCCGCTGTTGAAATAAATTTATTGAAAGGTTTGTCATCCGTTCGTGGCAATTGGATTGACGACCGGAATGATACGGAACAATTACAACAATTAAGTTCTCGTTATGGGCAGGAGCGGTTATCAAACCCCGCACTTGATTCTTTGCGGTTTCAATATACGCATAACCCCAGAAAAGCAAAAGCGGGTGCCAATGTCTCTCAAATGCATTATGCAAAACAAGGGATTATTACGCCAGAAATGGAATACATTGCGATTAGAGAAAATCAGAAAATTGCAGAAAATCACGAGTTTTATCGTAACCAGCACCCAGGGGAATCTTTTGGTGCAGCGATTCCAACCAGTATAACGCCAGAGTTTGTTAGAGATGAAGTTGCCAGAGGCCGGGCAATTATTCCGTGTAATATTAATCACCCAGAAGTAGAACCAATGATTATTGGCCGTAATTTTTTGGTCAAAATTAATGGTAATTTAGGTAATTCAGCGGTGACCTCGTCCATTGAAGAGGAGGTTGAAAAGATGTTGTGGGGTATTCGTTGGGGGGCTGATACGATTATGGACCTTTCTACGGGTAAGAATATTCATGAAACGCGGGAGTGGATTATACGTAATTCCCCTGTGCCTATTGGTACCGTGCCTATTTATCAGGCGCTTGAGAAAGTAGACGGTAAAGCTGAAGAACTCACGTGGGAAATTTTTAAAGATACGTTAATTGAGCAAGCTGAACAAGGGGTTGACTATTTCACTATTCATGCGGGTGTTCGCTTGCAACATGTGCCATTAACGGCACGACGTGTGACAGGTATTGTTTCACGCGGTGGCTCCATAATGGCTAAGTGGTGTTTAGCCCACCATACGGAAAGTTTTCTTTATACGCATTTTGAAGACATTTGTGAAATCATGAAGGCTTATGATGTTTCCTTTTCATTAGGGGATGGGTTGCGACCCGGCTCTATCGCTGATGCCAATGATGCTGCTCAGTTTGGTGAGCTCGAAACCTTGGGAGAATTAACTAAAATTGCTTGGAAACACGATATCCAAACCATGATTGAAGGGCCAGGGCATGTGCCGTTGCATATGGTTAAGGTCAATATGGAAAAGCAGTTAGAAGCGTGTGACGAGGCGCCATTTTATACCTTAGGGCCATTAACAACCGATATTGCACCGGGTTACGATCATATTACTTCAGCGATTGGAGCGGCTAATATTGGCTGGTATGGCTGTGCTATGTTGTGTTACGTTACTCAAAAAGAACATTTAGGCCTGCCGAATAAGGAAGACGTTAGAGAAGGTATTGTGACCTATAAAATTGCGGCACATGCAGCTGATTTGGCGAAAGGACATCCTGGTGCGCAGGCGCGGGATAATGCTTTATCTAAGGCGCGTTTTGAGTTCCGCTGGGAAGATCAATTTAATCTAGGTCTTGATCCTGAGAAAGCGCGGGAATTTCATGATCAAACACTGCCTAAAGATTCAGCAAAAGTTGCCCATTTCTGTTCGATGTGCGGGCCTCATTTTTGTTCTATGAAGATTAGTCAAGATGTTAGAGATTATGCGGCAGAGAAAGGTATAGAGGTAGGCGAAGCTTTAGAGGCTGGTATGGGTGAGAAATCCAAAGAGTTTTTAGATGATGGTGCCGATATTTATCATAAAGTTTAGAGCTTGACTCTAATTTGTATTTTAAGGTTGAATTTTAGGAGAAGTAAAGATGCGTAAGATCCAGTTAGTAAGCATGATTGTGATGTTGGTTAGTTTTTCTCAAGTTTGGGCGGGTGGCGCGCCAGGTAAGATTATTGGTGCAACAACAACAGATTCTTATTTAGCGTATAAGTTATCGAGTCAGGACGGTTTTGTTTTTATTGATTTACGTCCCCTTGAAGAATATAACCAAGGACATGTTCCGGGTGCTAAGCATTTGGATTATAACGATCTAACAGAACAGTCGTTAGCAACGCTGGTGAACAAGAAGACCGGGCGCGTTGTTTTTTATTGTTCAGGTAATGCCAGTGAGTTAGCCGGGTGGGCTTCTCAGAAAGCATTAGATTGGGGTTGGCAAAATGGATTCGTTTTTTATTACCGTACCGGTATTAAGGAATGGGTATCGTCAGGTCTATCTGTAGAGAAATAACTAAATTTAAGACAATAAAAAAGGGCAACTCAAGCAATTGAGTTGCCCTTTTTTTGTTTGAAGACTAATCCTGCAGTTCTTTGAGTACCGCTTGCAAGCTGGTATTGGCATCGCCGAATAACATTTGCGTTTTCTCATGAACAAACAATGGATTATCAACACCGGCATAACCTGAGGCCATGCTTCGTTTAAGAACGATGGTGTTTTCACCCTTCCAACATTCCAACACAGGCATTCCAGCGATCGGGCTGTTGGGGTCATCTAATGCGGACGGATTAACAATATCATTAGCACCAATGACGATCGTGACATCAGTGTTTGGGAAGTCATCATTGATTTCATCCATTTCAAAAACCACATCGTAAGGAACTTTAGCCTCTGCTAACAATACATTCATATGGCCGGGCATACGGCCGGCAACAGGATGAATGCCAAAGCGGACATTTTTGCCTTTTCCATTTAGTAGCTTGGTGATTTCATTAACGGTGTGCTGTGCTTGAGCAACAGCCATACCATAACCTGGAATGATCATGATGTTTTTGGAATCTTTCAATAATGCTGTTGTTTCTGAAACGTTGATTTCAACAACTTCACCTTCTACCGTTGCGGCAGGACCGCCACTGGTTGTACCAAAGCCACCGGCAATAACGCTAATGAAGCTACGGTTCATAGCACGACACATAATGTAACTTAAAATCGCACCGCTACTACCCACTAAGGCACCGGTCACAATTAACAGATCATTGTTTAGCATGAAACCGGTTGCTGCTGCCGCCCACCCCGAGTAACTATTTAGCATGGAAACCACAACAGGCATATCAGCACCGCCAATCGCCATAACCATGTGTACGCCAAAAGCAAGCGCAATGATAGTCATGATCAACAGAGAGAAAGTACCACCGCCGGTTTCAGCACCTGCAACAAATTGTGTGCAGAGCCATATTGAGGCGACGAGTAAGCTGAGATTCAGCCAGTGACGTCCCGGAATCATTACGGGGTTACCGCTGATTTTTCCACTCAATTTACCAAAAGCAATGACCGACCCTGAAAAGGTAACCGCACCAATAAGAATGCCGATATAAATTTCAACTTCATGAATGGTTTTTTCGACACCGGTTAGTGCTGATGTAGGGTCAATAAAGTTAGCATAACCGACTAAAACGGCTGCCATACCAACGAGGCTGTGCATAATGGCGACTAATTCAGGCATCTCGGTCATTTGAACCTTGAAGGCTGCTTTAGCGCCGATAGCTCCGCCTATAAGTAGCGCAATAATAAGCACAACATAAGAAGAAACCGAATCACTCATAATGGTCGCAAAAATAGCGATAGCCATTCCGATCATGCCGTAATAATTACCGCGGCGAGCTGTTTCTTGATTACTTAAGCCACTAAGACTTAAGATAAACAAGACAGAAGCGGCAATGTAAGACATTGTAACTAAACCTTGAGACATGTTCTAACTCCTCTTATTTCTTGAACATTTCCAACATGCGTCGGGTGACTAAGAACCCACCTGCGATGTTGATTGAAGCGATTAAAATGGCGAGTCCCGATAGTATTGTGATCATAAAACCCGGGGATGAAATTTGAACCAGTGCGCCAATAACAATAATGCCACTAATCGCATTGGTTACGCTCATGAGTGGAGTATGCAAGGATGCAGAAACGTTCCAGATTACTTGATAACCAATAAAACACGCTAAAACGAAAACAGTAAAGTGTGTCATGAAGGATTCAGGTGCTGATGCGCCAACCGTATAAAGAGCTGAACCGCCTAGAATCAGTGGGATGAACTGTGTTACTGAGGCAGGAAGTAGTGGTTTTTTCTCTTTAATGGGTTCTGCAGCGGAGCTGTCTTCAACTTTAGCACTTGCTTTGGGTGCTGCAGACAATGTGGGTGGAGGCGGTGGCCAGGTTATTTTTCCTTCTTTAATAACAGTGGCGCCACGGATCATCTCATCATCCATATTGACGTCTATTTCACCATTTTTTTCAGGTGAGAGTTCTGTCAGTAGGTGCCGTAGGTTAGTGCCGTATAGTTGGCTGGATTGAGCAGCCATACGGCTTGGCAAATCAGTATAGCCGATAATGGATACGTTATTCTTTATGACAACTTTTCCGGCTTCAGATAATTTACAGTTTCCGCCTTGCTCCGCAGCTAAGTCAACAATAACGCTGCCGGGTTTCATGGATGCAACCATTTCTTTGGTAATTAATTCAGGTGCAGGTCGACCTGGAATTAAGGCTGTAGTAATAATGATGTCAACATCTTTGGCTTGTTCAGCAAAGAGTTCCATTTCAGCAGCAATGAATTCTTTACTCATGGTTTTAGCATAACCACCGGAACCGGCGCCATCTTCTTCAAAGTCTAGCATTAAGAATTCAGCGTCCATACTTTCGACTTGCTCTTTAACTTCAGGTCGAGTATCGAAGGAGCGAACAATGGCACCCATACTTTTTGCTGCACCAATAGCGGCAAGACCTGCAACACCGGCGCCTATAACCAGTACCTTGGCAGGAGGAACTTTACCTGCGGCAGTAATTTGACCGGTGAAAAAGCGTCCAAAATGTTGAGCGGCTTCAACAACTGCACGATAGCCTGCAATGTTAGCCATTGAACTGAGGGCATCACATTTTTGAGCGCGTGAAATCCGAGGAACGCATTCCATACCGAGTACGGTTACTTCTTTAGCGGCTAGACGATTCATCAGATCTTCATTCTGGGCGGGCCAGATAAAGCTGATTAGATTTTGTCCTTTAGATAAAAGTTCGACTTCGTCGACTTTTAATTTAGGGTGCATTTCAGGTGCTCTGACTTTAAAAATAATATCAGAATCAGCCCAGAGCTTTTCAGCACTCTTATTAATAGAGGCGCCAGCATCTTTGTACGCTTTGTCAGAGAAGTTAGCTGCTTTTCCTGCGCCGGCTTCTACAGAAACACTAAAGCCGAGTTTTATGAGTTGTTCAACAATGATGGGGGTCGTCGCTACACGTGCCTCGCCACTGTGAACCTCTTTAGGTATACCGATCTTCATTTGTTCATCCTCAATATTAGGTAGTAATGATTAATGAGTTTATTCGTTTGTTATCTTGATGGATTTGTCACGACAGTTACAATAGCGATAATAAGCACAAAAAATCCAACGTAGAGCATAAGGGATTGAGTTTGTTTTATCAATGTGATCTTGGAATGGATGCTAAACAGTGCTTTATTGGTGCGGCAACTCTGTGTTTGGGGCCATACTAGTGCGGTTTTGGAGGCTTGAGCGAAGTGGAATCGAAGAAAAGTAGTCCTCCAGAGGTGTAGTACCTATTATGAGTCGATGTGTGTTTGAGGTAACGAGGAACTGTTTTTGAGATTAAGATGAGTGTTTTTTTAGCAAAAGATTTTGTTCAAACCCGTGAAGGGTTGGTGTTTGCAGTGGTTGAGACGGGTCTGGAGAAAGGCCGTGTTTTATGTTTTTTACGGTATGTGAAGAAAGATAATCAATGGGTTAAGGTTAATACTGAACAGGCAAATAGACTCTTGATCGAACAGTTTCCGCAGTATCGGTACTTTTCACCCTGTAAAGATGCTTTTTTACATGCGGTGTCGCTTGATGATGTTTGTCATCACTATCAACCACGTCGGCGACTCAGGGAAATAATCGATGTAGCTAAACCTGACTCCTCCGTTATTAAGGATTTAATTGGGTTAGTGGGCGTTCTTGAAGCCCAAGGGTTGCCGGTTTCCCAGTTGGGCGTCACGGGGTCAATTCTTTTAGGGTGTCACAACAGTGCTTCTGATATGGATATAGTGATCTATGATCGCGAGATTTTTCAGGCGGCACGGAGAGTGATTAGTTCGTATCATGAAGCGGGCCTTTCATTGTTAACGAGTGTGGCGTGGCGAGAGTCTTTTAAGCGACGAGCTTGTGCGTTAACTTTTGCAGAGTTTTGTTGGCATGAGCGTAGGAAATTTAATAAAGGTTTGTTTGCGGGGCGAAAATTCGATATTAGTTATGTTTCTGAACAAGCGGAGGAGCACACGGTAAGGTATAAAAAACAAGGTGCCATTAAGTTGATTGCGACCATAGTGTGTAGTGAACAAGCTTTTGATCATCCTGCCGTTTTTGCAATTGATGATCCAGAGATAAAAGAGATTTGTTGTTATACACCTACTTACACGGGGCAGGCTGAAAAAGGAGAGCGTGTGATGGTTTCGGGTTTTCTAGAGCAAGATGAGAATGGCCAAAAACGTATTGTAGTCGGCTCTAGCCGTGAAGCAGAGGGTGAATATTTGAAAGTTATCGATAATGATTAAAGGGACTAATTTTTCAGCTGTCATACTTGATCTGGACGGTTTAATCTTAGATACGGAGAAAACTTATCGCATTGCTTGGCAGTCTGCTTTGGAGTTGATGGGCTACTCATTTCCTACAGATTTTTATCAGGGATTATGTGGTCTGCAATATGAATCTATTGAGCAGTTTTTTTTGGAACAGTGTGGTGCTAACTTTAATGTCCAGATTTTTCGTAAGATTAGTGCAGAACAGTGGCATGATTATGTGGGCTTAGAAGGTATTGCGGTTAAAGTAGGGGCTTTTGATTTGTTAACGGCATTAACGGAGCGACAAATACCGTATTGCTTAGCGACCAATAGCCTAAGAGAAAATGCTGAGCGTAATCTGGAGATTGCGGGGATAGGACATTTGTTTCTGAATAAAGTGACCCGAGATCAAGTAGAGCAAGGCAAACCTGCACCCGATATTTTCTTGTTGGCAGCAAAATTGATGGGCTATCCGATAGCACAGTGTTTGGCAGTTGAAGACTCAATTGTGGGTATAGAAGCAGCCCAGATTGCGGGTGCTATTCCTATTTGGATTCCAGAGGTTAATTCAAAGAAAACATTAATGGATTCAAAAAAAGTCTGTCAGCTCAATGACTTGGTGGAATTGGAGCGGTTATTGTTTTGATTGCGGTGTAATAATTTACGCCAAAATGGCTGATTAGGTATAATTGATGAATCTTTTATCACTTATTCTTCTGTTTATTTCTTGAATACCACACCGACTAAAGTTACTGTTATTGCACCGGCTCGATTACATATGGGTTTCATCGATCTTAGTGGCTCATTGGATCGTCATTTTGGCAGTATTGGTTTAGCGCTTAATAATTATGAAACTAAGCTCTCTTTGACGGCCTCACATCGAAGTTATGTCAGTAGAGAGGCGCCTAGTCGAACGCTACAGTGTGTTCAACAATTATGTCAAAAGTTAGGCGTGTCTGATCAAGTACATGTGAATGTTCAGTCAGCAATTCCAGCGCATATTGGGTTGGGATCAGGAACTCAATTGGCCTTAGCGGTAGGAATGGCGCTTAATGTTTTTTATCAATTAGATCTTTCTATTCGTGATATTGCACATTTGACTGACCGCGGGGGGCGTTCGGGTATTGGCATTGGTGTTTTTGAAAAAGGGGGGCTTGTGGTTGATGGCGGCCGAGGTCAACACACCATTACACCGCCGGTACTGGTACAAATGCCCGTCCCTGAGGAATGGCGTTTTATTTTATTGTTAGATCGTCGAGGTCAGGGTTTGCATGGTGATGGCGAAATTCAGGCGTTTAAAGAGTTACCCCTTTTTCCTAAAGAAGAGGCGGCTAGATTATGTTATTTGTTATTGATGCAGGGGTTACCCGCCTTAGCAGAACAAAATATTGATGAGTTTGGTTCCGTGATTACACAATTACAACGATCAGTAGGTGCGCATTTTTCACCCGCTCAGGGTGGCGCTTTCACAAGCCATGAAGTCGGTGAGGTTATGGCGTGGTGCTCAGAACAAGGCGCTGTTGCTATTGGTCAGACATCATGGGGGCCGACTGGTTTTTGTGCGGTTCAAGGGGAGCAGAAAGCCAGCGCATTAGTGTGTGCAGCAAAGCAACAGTTCGGTCATTTGGTTAATTTAGAGTATGTCATTACCCAAGCCAGAAACCAAGGTGCAAAAATCATCGTTGAGTAAACAGGTTGTTATTGTTGCCCATTCAGGTCGAATGTTGGCAAATTCTGCCCGTCAATCTAATTGGGTTCCTTTTGTTATTGACAACTTTGGTGATCAAGAAATAGCGCATCTCGCCCAGAAAAACTGGGTGGTTCCTGATTTCTCCAAAGCATCGTTGGAACCGATTATTACCACCATAAAACAGGATTTTGATGTTGATCAGTTAGTTTATGGCAGTGGTTTTGAGTTTCATTTAGAAACGTTATTTTGGCTTTCTGAGCACTTTACTGTTTTAGGCAATACGTCCGTTACTTTTCAGCAGGTACAGGATAAAGTTTTTTTCTTTGCAACGCTTCAGCGGTTACAGATCCCTTTTTTAGAAACTCACTTTACCGCGCCACCTCGTGGTACCAATGAATGGCTTATTAAGCCTATTGCGGGTGAAGGGGGGGCAGGTATTCAGTGGTATGATTCTCAAGAATCAGGCGAGGGTACGGTTTATTGGCAGCGTTATCAAAAAGGCCGCGTGGGTTCAGTGCTCTTTGTAACTGACCGGGAAAGTGTGCAAATTATTGGTTTTAACAGTCAGTGGGTGGAGTCTGGTCAGACCTCATATCCCTTTGTTTTTTCAGGTGTTAGGCATTGTCCCATCGCGGGTGTTAGGTATGGGCAGCAATTGTTAGATTGGCTTAATCAGATAGTGGGTGCTTTTTCCTTGGTAGGGTTGAATAGCTTAGATTTCATCATGAATAAGGGTCAGCTATGGATCCTTGAAATTAATCCGAGACCTTCAGCTAGCTTGATGCTTTATGATGGTTATGGCCATAACAAACTCTTTGAACGTCATGTTCAGGGATGTCTGGGGCACTTAATGGATATTCCGGTACCATCTATTGACAATCATCGTGGCTATCAGGTGTTGTATGCTTACTATGAATTAGTTATACCAGAACAAGTTGAGTGGCCTGACTGGGTGTTGGATAAGCCGAGTGTAGGGGTAATAATTCCCATTAATGGCCCTATTTGCAGTATTATTGCCGCTGAGCAAAATACGGAGAGACTCACAGATTTGTTGAATCATCGTGCTCGAGTTGTCTACCAATTACTTATTTACAAGGAAAAAGTTTTATCATGCAATTTCATGCCAGTGTTAATAAATTAGCGAAGCCTCTAGTCACAAAACTTATAGAAAATGCAGATGCATTAAGGCTTAATGTTGAGCAATTAGAGAATGGGTGTACCATCATTGATGCCGGCATTAATGTTCCGGGTGGACTGGAAGCGGGGCGAATCATTTCTGAAATATGTCTAGGGGGTATGGGGTCTGTATCGCTGACGCAAAGCGGGCAGGTTAGTCAGTGGCCATTAACCGTAAATGTTCATACGGGAAACCCGGTTTTAGCTTGTTTAGGCAGTCAATATGCAGGTTGGAGTTTAGCGTATGAGAAGTTTTATGCCTTGGGTTCGGGCCCGGCGCGGGCTTTGTGTGTTAAAGAAGATCTATTTAAAGAACTTGATTACCGCGATGATTTAGACTCAACCGTTTTGGTCATTGAAGGGGACAAAGTACCGCCATTACCGTTAATAGAAAAAATAGCAGATGCTTGTCATTTAGCGGCGTCTCAACTGACTATTATTTTAACCCCTACGAGTAGTTTAGCGGGTTGTGTTCAGGTGGTTGCCAGAGTGTTAGAGGTGGCTATGCACAAAGCCCATGAACTTCATTTTCCTTTGGAAGATATTGTCGACGGCAGCGGCAGTGCACCATTATGTCCGCCGCATCCTGATTTTGTTAAAGCGATGGGGCGTACTAATGACGCTATCTTATTTGCAGGCCAAGTGCACTTGTTTGTTAAGGGGAGTGATGAAGCAGCCAAGAACTTAGCTAATCAACTACCGAGTTCTACCTCTAAAGATTATGGCAAGCCATTTGCTGAGATATTTAAAGCCTGTGATTATGATTTCTTTAAGATTGACGGTATGTTGTTTAGCCCTGCACGGGTTACGGTTACAGCGGTAGAATCAGGCCGCAGTTTTCATGCTGGCCAATTAGATGAAGCATTGTTGAATCAATCGTTTGGAGTATAAAGGTTCGTGCCTGACATTGTTATTTTTACCGATGACCCAGGGTGGCATGGTAGGCAGTTGCAGGAGGCATTTGCACAGCGAGGGTTAGACAGTGTTTTTGTCTCCTTAACGGATTGTCAATTGAACTTGAGTAATCAAGGGTTGCCGATTAGGATTCCGGGTTTTGAAACGCAATTACCGGTTGCTGCTTTTGTGCGAGGTGTACCGGGTGGCTCACTCGAAGAAGTGGTTTTTTATCTGGATATTTTGCATGGTTTAACCTTACTAGAGATTCCCGTTTACAACAATGGTAAGGCCGTTGAGCGCAGTGTCGATAAAGCAATGACCAGCTTTTTGCTACAGAAAAGTCAATTAGCCACACCCAAAACATGGGTGCTCAGGGATCGAGATCAGGCTATTAGCCGTGTTACTGAAGAATTACAACAAGGTTTTCGCGTGATCGTAAAGCCTGTGTTTGGTTCTCAGGGGGAAGGTATTCGACTGATTGAAAAAGAATCAGATTTGGTTTGGATGGCACCCAGTCGGGGAATCTATTATTTGCAACGGTTTATTAATTGTCAGGGGTCTGGATATTCTGACTGGCGAGTATTTGTTATCAATCAGAAGGTTGTTGCTGCGATGCGCCGAGAAGGGTTGTTTTGGTTAAATAATGTTGCCAGAGGCGCTAAATGTCGAGCAGAAAAATTAGACGAAAGTATGGAGCAGTTGGCCTTGCAGGCGACTGATGCATTAGCAATGGATTACGCAGGTGTTGATATTATTGTCGACCAGGATGGTCATTGTTCAGTTATTGAAGTCAATAGCATTCCAGCGTGGAAGGGTTTGCAAAGTATTTGCCACATTGATGTCGCTCAGTTATTGGTGGCAGACTTATTAAAACGACATTTATATCAAGCTACTAATAGGCCTAAATCAGTGGTTCTGAAGTGATGAGACAAGACCAGTTAATGGCGTTGTATATCAAGGCTTGTGAGCTTGAATTGCAAACGTTTAAACCGGGGAATGTCAGTGTGTATGCCGATGGTCATGATATGGTTGTCGATGATTTTCGGTTAAGCGCTCAAGTCAGTGCAGAATCGATTACCAATTCGAATTATTCCTTGGGTGAAAAAATTTATTATGCGGTACGGCATACGCGAGAGGTCGTTGGCTGTAATACCAATTTAGGTATTTTATTGTTAGCAGCACCCTTATTTGAGGCCATTAAATACTTGCCGACTGTTAATTCTTTACAAAAAGCAGTTGAGCGCGTTTTAAGTGAAACAACAACAGCCGATGCCAATTGGGTTTTTAAAGCAATAGCCCTTGCAAGTCCTGGAGGTTTAGGGCGTTCAGATCAGCAGGATGTGCATGGGGAAGCCTCGGTATCACTTGTGGAAGCGATGGATTTAGCGAAGGAAAAAGATAGAATTGCAGTGCAGTACGCTACGGGCTATAAAGATGTTTTTAATTTGTCAATTTTAATGTACAATTCTGCGATAAGTCGATACTGTGACCCAAGGATGGCTTCGTTATCTGTTTATGTAGGGCTTCTATCGCACTTTCCGGATAGTCATATTGAACGAAAATATGGTGGTAAATATTCTGAAATGGTGAAAAACAAGATGAAAGAACTGTCAATTAGACTGTTAGAGTCTGATCGCTTGTTTCTTTTAGAGGATGCTTTGTATGAGATCGATACTGAATTTAAAGAATTAGGGATTAACCCGGGGACTACGGCGGATTTGACAGTTGCAACATTGTTGGCTGTTTTTATTCAGGACCATCTTGCCTTATCTTAATGCGGCACTAGTATACGAGAGAGAGTATAGGTTGTGTAACTTACGCACTCTTATTGTGAGTTAGTGCACTAATATGATGACAAGAAGGGAATCTGAGTAAGGCGTTTGAATTAGTGCCTTAAACAATAATCTTTTAAATCAAAAGGTTATTGTTTTGGCATAATTTATGCAACAAATACTTGGGTGGTTTCTGAAACTGTTTGTGGTGTACAGTTTTTCGGTCTTAAGTCGTGACTTATGTCTGCCAGAAACATTGATGTATAATTTATAGAAGGAAGCATAGAAAGTGTCTATACTTACGCAAGTTTTATCTTTTTTTAATAAAGATGAAAAAATTGAAGAGTCGGAAGTCTCTTCTGAGACAGTCGTTACCGCGACAAGTGAACCAAAATTAAAAACTAAAGAGGAAAGTACAAAAATGGCTAAAATTAATAAAATGTGTGTGGGTGAATCATTAATCGGTGATGGAAATGAAGTCGCCCATATTGATTTGATTATTGGTCCACGTGGTAGTGCAGCAGAAACATCTTTTGCGAACTGTATCACTAACAATAAAGACGGTTTTTCAAGTCTGTTAGCAGTTGTTGCTCCAAACTTGATGGTTAAACCTTCAACTGTAATGTTCAACAAAGTGACTATTAAAGGTTCTAAACAAGCTGTTCAAATGTTTGGCCCAGCACAACGTGGTGTTGCAATGGCGGTTGCTGATTCTGTTGAAGACGGTACTATTCCTGTAGAAGAAGCGGATGATTTGTTCATTGCAGTTGGTGTATTTATTCATTGGGCTGCTGAAGATGACGCGAAAATCCAAGAATACAACTACGCTGCAACTAAAGAAGCGTTGGCACGTGCTGTAGCTGGATCACCAACAGCAGCTGAAGTTGTAGCCGCTAAAGGTGAAGCGACTCATCCATTCGCAGCTAACTAAAATAGACCAGAATAAAATCTGATTTATTTCGGAAAGATACCTCGGCAAGTCCGGGGTATTTTTTTGCCTGAAATTTAACGAAAGGGTTATTTTTGGGCTAATTGAGTAATGATATCGTGATCAATTTGTTTATTATGAAGGGCGCTGGCAATTAATGCCGTATGGATATCAGATTGTTGAAGTTGCTCCAGATCTTTGTGTGAACGAATACCACCCGCTGCAACGAGATCAATGTCTGGGCGTAGTTTTTTGAGTATGGCGAGCTTATCAAAATCAGGACCTTGATTTCCTCCGATACGGTCGAGAGTCATGGTAATTACAGTATCCGGCCAAAGTAGTGGTTTTTGAAATAAGGTGGCTGGTCCTAAGGGTAGATTGTGAGTGAAATCAAGCGATAAAATGAAGGGTGGGTAATGAGCGAAGTGGTCATCTGTTAGCGGGGTTGTCGGGCTAAGGCTTTCGCTACCAATAATGGGAGTGAGTTGTTGATGTGTGAGTGTTTCAGAAGGCAGTGCGCCTTGATCAATCCAAAAATTAATTTCTGAATAGTGCGTTAATAAGTCAATAATGAGAGGGTTGTTATGGCCCGAATTCATAATGGCATTTAAATCAGCAATGTAGATCGTGTCGAAGGCATATAATGATAAGAAATCATTAATAACCTGTTTAGGTTGGCTCGATTTACACAGTGCGCTATTAACCGGTTGATAGTGTTTTCGGATGCCATTTTTTGCATGAACCACATGGCCGTTTAAGAGGTCGATAACAGGAATTAATCTCATGGCTATACTGTACGTTATGACCCAAGGAATAACCAGTTACGGGAATGAGGTGCGATGAGAATTCTGGTCTTTGAATTTATTACCGGTGGTGGATTTAGTCAGCAGTCTTTGCCCGATTCATTAGTTCAAGAAGGTGAGCTGATGCGTGTGGCATTGCTTTTGGATCTATTGGAAATACCCGCCATAGAAATAAGATTACTCCATGATCAGCGCTTACCGCTTAATAAGAGTTTGCTTGAAAATCAGCTGATTGAAATTATTCCAGTTGCGGCTAGGCAAGACTTTTGGCAGATTTTAGCCGAACAAGCATCTTGGAGTGATGCCGTTTGGCCGATTGCACCTGAAAGTGAAGGTGTTTTGGCGGCGATTAGTCATTGGGTGCAGTATTCTGGATTGAAGTTGCTGGGGTCTTCTTCTGAGGCAGTAGCCTTAACGGCAGATAAGTATCGTTTGTATAAACATTTGGACTATTACGGGGTTCCTGTTGTTAAAAGCTATACCTGTGCGGAGTTATCTCTTTTGCCTTCAGGGCCTTGGATCTTAAAGCCACGTGATGGTGTTGGTTGTGAAGGGGTGTGTAAGATTAATTTAAAGGCGGATTTTAAGTCCTTAAAGAATGCTGAAAAGTTTATTATTCAGCCTTTTGAGCAGGGGAAATCATTAAGTCTGTCGTGTTTATTTATGGATGGTCAAGGCCTTTTGCTTTGTATTAATGAACAATGGATTAAACAAGCTGAGGGTGCTTTTTCATTAGCGCGAATAACGGTTAATGTGGGTCAGGAGGCGGCAGATTTTACTCGGTTAGTCGCACAAGTAGCCAAGGTTGTTCCAGGCTTATGGGGCTATGTAGGGATAGATTTAATCGTAGGCGAAGCGGGGTTTAAGGTTTTAGAAATTAATCCTCGATTGACAACATCATACGCTGGTATCCGTGCGGCATTAGGGGGTAATCTCGGTGCGAGTATTGTCGCTATGTTAACGGGAGCAATGAATTATACAGCGCAGTATGATCAATCTGTAATCGTTGAAATACCACAGGAGGAAAAGTGACTAATCAGGTTGTAGGGTGGGATATTGGCGGTGCGCATGTCAAAGCAGTGCTCATGGATTTGGATAAGCAGGTTATTCGAGTGATTCAGCGGCCCTGTCCATTGTGGCAAGGGTTGTCTCATTTACAGCGTGCAGTGGCTGAAATAATTGAGCAGTGGGGCGATTTATCAGGGCCCCAAGTGATCACCATGACGGGAGAGTTAGCCGACTTGTTTAACAACCGAG
>Ga0209707_1000089_pt1 | contig 58420 bp, 56 predicted proteins | sample EN4Hudsemesocosm_FD_184630 | JGI IMG/M metagenome (GOLD analysis project Ga0209707, IMG submission 184630) | Methane-oxidizing microbial communities from mesocosms in the Hudson Canyon - EN4B Hudson Canyon (SPAdes) (version 2) | ecosystem: Environmental > Aquatic > Marine > Cold seeps | place... | reverse complement strand
TTGCTTATATATTATTAGATTATTAATAATATTTTTTTAGGTCGTAAAAATGATTAAGCAGATAGTAGCAGGTTTGAGCGTATTAACTTTAGCAGCAAGTGCTAATGCATCTTTGATTACCAATGGTGACTTTGAAGATGGGCTGAACGGCTGGGGTGCCACCAATACGTTCGGTGAAGGTAGTGTTTCTATTATAGAAGACTCCAGGGATAGTAATAACCATATTGCTCGCTTGAATGATCCTTCCAACTTTGGTGGTGAGTTACTGTGGCAGACATTCTACGTACCAACAGATATTAATAACATCACAGTATCTTTCGATTATAAGTTCGAAGAAGAAGATACTTCATGGTTCTTTACAGACCGAGCTGCTGCACACCTTCTGAAATTAGATGAAAATACATTTTTAGCTGTTGATGACTTATTTCATACTACGAGAGATTCCAATGGCTGGGTATCTGTTTCTATCGTTATTGATACGGCTTCCATTTATGATCATAACCCTAATGCGGTGATTCAGTTTGGTATTTGGGAGTCATTTTCTGGGAGTACCGACTCTTCATTGTTTGTTGATAACATATCTATTGTTGATACCTTCGCAAGCGTCCCAGAGCCATCATCACTGATGCTGCTTGGTTTAGGTTTGGCTGGTTTCAGCTTAAGCCGTAAACGTAAGTCTTAAAAGACTTAGAAATAAAAAAGCCCCGATCAGCATGCTGGTCGGGGCTTTTTTGTGAGTGCAATTTGGATATTATGACTTCTTAATTTCCAACAACTCAACCTCAAAAATCAATGCAGAGTTAGCTGGAATTTTAGGGCTTGGGCTACGAGCACCGTATGCGATGTCTGCAGGTAAATAAAGCTTCCATTTATCACCCACTTTCATTAACTGAAGAGCTTCTGTCCAGCCTTTGATTACAGCATTAAGTGGGAATTCTGCAGGTTGTTTACGCTCAACTGAACTATCGAAAACTGTCCCGTCAATTAAGGTGCCGTGATAGTGAACAGAAACAACATCAGTTGCTATTGGGTTTTCACCTTCGCCACTGCCTTGAGTGATTACTTCGTATTGAAGGCCACTTTCTGTGCTGGTAATGCCTTCGCGTTTTGCATTTTTAGCAAGAAAGTTAATGCCTTCTTTAGCTTGTTCATCTACCAGAGCTTTACGCTTTTCCATCTCTCTCTCTCGAACCGACTCTGCCGCGACCTGAATGGTTTCATCATCTAATTGCTGCTTGCCTGCTAAGGCATCACGCATACCGGCTGCAATGGCATCGACATTCATTGTAAGCTCTTGCTGCTTAAAGTTCTTACCAATGTTCAGACCCATGCCATAGCTGACTTTATCCATATCAGATTCGAGCTTTACTTGTTTCTCTTGTTCGCCATTACACGCAGCCAAAGCCAAGCCCAAAACACTCACACCGGCAAGTTTTATCATTTTCATTGATTGGTTCCTGATTTTTATATTCAGTTTTTAAAGTTTAGTGCTAGTTAAACGTTCATCATATCGTTAATTTTAAAAATTAAACATTACTGATTGGTAAGACAGCGTCACAATCGCAGGTTAAATATTATTTCTTAATAAGTCTCCGGAGGGTATGGCATATTAGAAAGTGCTTCCTTTGCCTGTTTTATGCCTGCATCATAACGGGTTTGAATTTCAGCGTTCCAGATATCGACAGTTCTAACCCCTTGTAGCCCACTGGCTGATTTCTTTAGCCCTTCCGTTGCGGCACCACCAGCACCTGTAACTGAGCTTGCAGCTAAATTAACCGTTCCTCTTGAGGTTCCATCAATACCTTTTATCAATTCTTGCTTATCCAATGTTACAAAGCCTTCTCCTACTTCAAACAGACTTTCCCCCAAATTTTTTCCAATGCTGACGGCACTACTTCCAACCGACTTAACAACATTTACGCCACCTAAAGCAATGTCGCCTCCTGCGCTTAGTCCATCTTTGCCAAAATTGAGTAAACCATCAGAAACTCGGCTGTAAATACCTGAAAGAACAGCCCCCATCTCTATGCTGGGGGCTGTTAGAGGTCCCTGCATTTTAATTGCATTATAGTGAATACCCTGGTCGCTAAATATAGATGCCTGGAGCTTAATGGCTTCTGCATCAAGAGCTAGCGCCGCACCTGCATCCATACCTGTTGCACCTAAGGCTCTGCGTGTTGCTGGTGTAACCAGCGGTCCTAATGTGTCTAGCTTAAGCCCTGCCATGCGAATCTGAGCATTAACTTGAGGAACCCCTATACCGACTGGCCCTACATTAGCCAGCACTCCAAAATAGGCTGCGGGCAGTTCGCCTGGTTGTTTTAGTTGGAAAGATATGGCTGCGGATGCTGGAGCTGATTGTGTATTCTGGTCAAATAGCCGAAGCTGGTTGATATTGACTTGAATGTTGTTGATCGGAAAAAGAAGCGGTGTTTCGGTTATCATTTCATTAAGATAATGTAGTGAACTGTTTTCTATTTTTATATGCTCTACAAGCAAGGTGGGGAGGGAAGCTTTGGTCTCTGATGATTCGTTAACCTCTGCTTGTTTACTTGTGTTTGTTGCTCCAAACCATGCTTGGTTTAGCTTATCAAGATTGGATATTCCATCGGGCTGAACAGATATTGATGAATTCAAACCGCTAAGTAGCACTTGGTTAATACGTAGCTCGGAGGCAGAAAGATCTAGTGCTTTTGAGGTGATTATTAGCTGGTCAAGGCTTAGTAGGTTATCACCTTCCATGTCCACTGGCTGCTCAAGCTGGACCTTGCTAAGTTCGAGTGCCACTTCTCCGGTCAATATGTCTCCGTTCAATAAGTCTTTGAGGTATAAATCATTAACTTTTAAATTAAAATCTAACTTGCCTGTCCAGTGTTTTTTATTAAGCTGATCAATGACTAGCAATGAGACTTTATCAAGAAGGATAGAATTAATACGAATAGCAGGTATTGAAAATGACTCTTGTTTTTCTGGTGGTTCAGTTTGGGTGTAGGCTGTTGCGGTTTCGTCACTAGGAGGAATAAGATTAAGAATACTTAACTGTCCCTGAGCGCTGCGCACCAATGTAATTACAGCGCCCTCTAGGGCCAGTTCATCTATCACTATTTCATCATTGACTAATGACCTTAAATTCAGTGCTAGATGTAATGACTTAAGCTTCAACAAGGCGTCAGCTCCAAACCCTTCTGGTGAATTAATGCTTAGGCCGGATAATTCTATTTTTCCTGTTGCTAGTTGAAGGTCTACCTCAGTGAGAGCTCCACCAGAAATAAGGAAAGTATTCAGTGCTCGGTTAATCTGAGGAAGAGCAATTGAGTTAAGGTAAAGGCTCAGTATGAACAGACCAGTGAATAGCAATAGAAACAGCGCCAATAGGGTTTTCCACCATAGGCCTGTTCTATGTTTGCTTCCTTTATGCAAAGCCATATTCATTCATCCACCTTCAATCATTAACTTACTAAATCAAGAAAGTATTTTAAGGCTCGCGTCTAAACTGCCCTAATACCTGATCGTCTTTTATTAGCACTGCCAATGTAGGCTCTGTTACCTCAAGGCTATAGAAAAGCTTGCCTTCTTGCTGCTCTGATGTGCCACACTGAATGCTAACATTGTCTGCACTTGATGCTTGCCAGTAACAGTTTCGAGTGGGTGTTTTCTTGTCTTTTGGGTAAATTGTGGCCTTGCCGTCAAAATCCACCTTAATATGAGAAAATAAGGTATTTCCCCCATCTATTGCTGTCCACTTTCCTGCACCAGGGTGTCCGCTGCACCCTGTTAGCAAGAGAGCTGTTAATGTGAGACAGACAAATAAAATAACCTGCTTCATTTTGTTTCTGCTGTAAGTACGGTGTGTAATGCTTGAGCATGTAGCACAGCTTCATGGCCTCGCTCGGTCAGATATCCACCATCATCTTGAGTAACCATACCTTTATCGAATAAGCGCTGAGTGGCGTTAATTAAGCCGGGAGCGGCAGTGTTGTGAACTTTTATCCCTTCTTGTGAGCTGGCTTTAAATTTAAGTAAGATATTCAGTTCATCTACTAGATCAGGCTTAAAAGGCATAAATAACTCCAGTTATTATTGGGTGCAATTATTAGAAAAATGGCATCGTTTGAAATATTAAAGCATTACTTTAAAGAGATGCCAATCTAATTGAATTGTTCCATATCAACAGACTGAGCACTCTCCATTTTCGGGTATAATTCGTTTTTTGAGTATAATTCGTATTTTTAAATACGGCCGTTTGATATTAGGCTATTTTTATTCGAACCACATTCATAATCTCAAAGTCTATTCCTGCAACCTTTTCGTTACAAGGGTAATAAGTGAGGTTAACACGAGCACCTTTGAGGTTCTTATACTCATTCTTACGTTTAAACTTGAAGGGTACATCGCAGCCCTCAATCATGACGGTGTTGATAATCCAGTCATCATCGTCTCTTTGCACGTGAGAAACCACTCGCTGCATTTCTGAGTGAGTTAGGTTTCTGTTTTTTTTCAATAATTCGTTTGGGTCAGATTGCATTTATTTTTCGCCATGGTTGTGCTTGTTCAATTTCAAAGGCTAGTTCTAATAATGTTCGCTCTTGTCCATGACCTGACATTAAATGAATTGAAACGGGAAGGTTGTTTTCTGTCTCACTCATAGGTAGTGACATGGCGGGGCCCCCTGCAGCATTAGCCCAGGGTGTAAAACTAACATAGCGCATAAGTCGGTCAAGCAATTCATCGAACGGCACGGTGGGACTTATATGCCCTAGTTTTGGTGTGGTGTGAGCCAGAACAGGGGTTAAAATAATATCATAGTGTTTAAAGGCCTCGGCATAATCGTTGTAGCTTTGCTTCAGGCGATATAGAAACTGAGGTGCTTTGTAAAAATTCTTTTTGAATAATTCACCGAGCCCAACGCTCAAACCATCTAACTTGTTTGAATCAAAGCTTAAATCCATCATTAACTTGCCTGTTTTTTTTGTCATAAAGGCAAGCATTGACCAATAAAGAATGAAGTCTTCACTAAAAGACGGTTTGATAAGCATGGGCATGTCTTCAACATAATGCCCCATGCTTTGAAGTAGTTCCGCTGTTTCTTCCACTGTTTGCCGGGTTTTCTGGTCTGTGGCATAACCGGTTATTGATTCGGTAATCATCCCAATGCGAAGGCGCTTTTTATTGGGGCCTTCAACCAAACCGATTAAGGGTAACTTAGTATTACGATAGTATTTTTCAGCTTCAGCATGAAAGTAGGCTGTATCACGAACGCTACGGCTGACAATGCCTTCGCTCACAATTTTTATGGGTAGCGATTTCGCTTGAGTGGATTCAATATGACGCCCTCGAGTGGGTTTTAGGCCAATTAAGCCACAGCAGGCGGCAGGAATACGAATTGAGCCACCTCCGTCATTGGCATGGGCGATGGGGACTACACCAGCGGCAACTAAAGCCGCCGACCCGCCAGAAGAGGCGCCTGTTGAATATTCAGTATTCCATGGATTAAGTGTCGGTTTTTTATGAGATGGCTCAGTGGTGGCATTGAAGCCAAATTCAGGTAAAGTACTTTTACCTAGAACCCGGAAACCTTGATCAAGATATTGTTGTGCATAGGAACCGTGCTTTTTTTCTGGTTTAGCGCGAATGGTATCTGAGCCGTGCTGAGTAGGAAGGCCTTGTACTGGGGTGTTATCTTTAATAAAAGTCGGTACGCCCGCAAAAAAACCGGTTCCTAAGGTATAAGGTTCAGCCAGCGCTTTTTCAAAGCAATTTATTTCAATGCCGTTGATGTGTGGCTCGACTTGTTCCGCGCGAGCAACGGATGCTTCAATAACTTCTTTAGGACTTAATGCTTTTGATCTAAGCAGTCGAGCGAGTTCAACGGCATCATAATCAGCCAGTGCGTCATCACAAAATGAATGTGCTCGTTTGTTAGTCTTAGTATTATTGTTGTTCATTTAATCGATCCATTTGCTTTTGCATGGCTTGCTCAATCTTCTGTTGTGCTTCGTCTACTTTTTGCTCAGCCTGTTCTTTTTGTACAATGGCTTCACCGCTTTGTTCTGTAGATAAAAATGCAATATATAAAAGTGCAAATAGAAGTCCTAATATGCCAAGCGCTTTCATAAAGGCCCTCTTAGTTTTATTTTGATTGTTAAGAATCAGTATAGTCACCATAAAAAGAAAAATCAGGCCAAGATTGATCTATCCCATTTAATGTAAACTAGCTTTCCTTCAGAATCGGGTTTTATTATCTTCATCACTTTAGGTTTAAATCACAATGTCTAATGTTGAAAACATGAATGCCGCGATGGCAATATCTCCTATATTGCGACTTGCTTTTAGGCCACTTTTTCTTGGTGGCACGTTATTTTCAGCGGTAGCAATAGCCTGGTGGGCTTATTTCTGGGTGAGTCCATTTGACTGGCAGCCTTATGGTGGCCCAATTTGGTGGCATGGACATGAAATGTTGTTTGGTTTTGGCTCGGCTATTGTTGTAGGCTTTTTATTAACTGCAGTGCAGAACTGGACGGGTGTACCCGGGCTTAAAGGCGCTAAGTTAGGCGTGTTAGCAGGAGCATGGTTACTTGGGCGTTTGCTGATTGCTTTTGGCGGAGCATTGCCCGGCTGGCTTGTTGCCGTGGGTGATCTGAGCTTTTTATTACTAGCCTCTGTGGCTATGGCTTACCCGGTACTCAAGGCGAAGCAATGGCGTAACCTGATGTTTGTTCCCATCTTATTGGTGCTGGCCATACTCAATGGGTTTAGCCACTGGGGAGCACTTAATGACAACGCCAGCCTGGGGCTTCAGGCTTTGCATGGTGCCATTATGCTTATCTCTTTAGTTATTGCTATTTTAGGTGGGCGTGTTATTCCGTTTTTCACCAGTAATGCATCGACTTATGAGCGTAAGGCGGGCATAGGGTGGCTAGATGGTTTAAGTATCGGCAGTATTATTGCGTTGGTTATTGCTGGATTTATGGGCTTTGCTAATTTACCTGCTTCATTATTGGCGGTTGTGAGTCTTGTTGCGGCAGTCTCTAATAGTGCTCGGTTTTTACGCTGGGGAATTTCCCATACCTTAAAAACGCCTCTGCTTTGGTCGCTTCACTTTTCATTCATATTTATTCCAATAGGCATGATTGCCCTGTTTCTTTACAGTGTTGGTGTTTTATCAAATATTAGTATTGCATTACATTGTTTTACCGTGGGAGCCATGGGGGGCATGATTTTGGGGATGATCTCAAGAGTTACATTAGGCCATACTGGGCGTAAATTGCAGCCACCTAAATTAATGACAGTAGCTTATGCCTGCATTTTATTAGCCGCGACAGTGCGCGTTGTGTTGCCTGCTGCATTCCCAGCCTTAACCAACGTAGGTATAGGCTTAGCAGGTATTTTATGGGTAGCAGCCTATGGAGTGTATCTCTTTTACTATGCGCCTATGCTGTTAAGCACACGTGCAGATGGTCGCCCAGGCTAGGCGGCTAAAAGAATAGCTAATGACTTTAATCAAGAACAGTTAATGGCTTTATCGCTATTATTGTTGCAACAATTTAACAAACTTTTTTATAAATTGAGGATATGTTTATGAGTTGCTGCGGTGGATGTGGTGGAGATGACAAGCCAACAAGTGATCAGGATAAAGATAAAGAAAAAGATAAGAAGTAACGACAAAAAAACCGGCTTAGGCCGGTTTTTTTGTGTATTGTATGGGTAAAGGAACTATTCTCAGTCAGACTCTTAGGAGAACATACAATGTCAGAAACAATCTTTACCAAAATTATAAACAAAGAGATTCCCGCTGATATCGTTTACGAAGATGATTTATGTCTGGCGTTTAAAGACATTAATCCTCAAGCGCCTATTCACTTATTGATTATCCCGAAAAAGCCTATTGCCACCATTAATGATATTGCTGAAGAAGATCGGGAATTAGTCGGGCACTTATTCTTTACCGCAGGTAAGATCGCTAAAGACTTAGGTATTGCTGAAGATGGCTATCGTGCGGTGATGAACTGTAATAAGAATGGTGGGCAAGACGTTTATCATATACATCTTCATTTGCTTGCAGGTAAGCGACTGGGCTGGCCTCCATACGCTAGTTAATTCTTCTTGGGTAACATTCGCAGCATTGTATTGTCACGCTGAACATAATGATGAAATAAGCCTGCTGCGGCATGAAGACCAATAAGGAAGTAACCGGTAGTGCCTATTAGCTCATGAAGTTCTTTGAAAATGGGCTTCAGAGTTTGGCTTTCTCCGATTAGTGTGGGTATCTCAAATCCAAAAAATGGAACAGATTTACCCACTGAGCTTAACAGCAACCAGCCGAAAATAGGCGTTACAATCATTAGCACGTAAAGCGCAATATGCATAAATTCTGCGGCTTTCTGTTGGTGTTTATTTGGCTCTGGTGTAATGGCTGGTGTAGTTCCAATAAATCGAAAAGTAAGCCTCAGCCAAACCAGAAAAAATACGGACATGCCTAGCATAAAGTGTAAGCTCTTTAATGCATCACGAGGGTCGCTGCCTTTTGAGAACAGCTCTCTGAGCTCTATTGTTGAGTAGGCGGCTACAATGAGTGCAAGCATTAGCCAATGTAGAGCAATAGATAGTGAATTATAGTGATCTGTACTGTTTTTCCATCTCATGCATCACCTGTTTTTTTTGCTGAAGAATCAAATGGCGCCTTGATTTTACTGAGTGACTTAATTATATGCCTATTCTGGATAATGTTAATCTGAATTTATACCTATATATCAATATAAGAACAATAAATGATTAGGTTAATTTCTGGTCTCAGAAACAAAAATTCGCTAAAATTGCCCCCCTTTTTTAGTTCAACTGAAAATCACTAAATGGACACTTGCTGAAACGCGAATGGTTAATACAAGAGGCATTCTATGCAAGTTTGCCCTATATTTACTCAACACCAAATTCTGAACCATCATCAGTTGACATACGTTTTATTATTTAGGTTTTAACTTAGTAAAGGCGAGATTGTAATGGCTGTAAAAAATGCAGATGTATTGCTGGTAGGCGGTGGTGTGATGAGCGCCACTCTCGGTGTGATGCTTTCGCAACTTGATCCCTCACTAAAAATTATTATGGTGGAGCGTCTTGATCATGTTGCACATGAAAGTACTCATGGCTGGAATAATGCTGGAACCGGTCACGCAGGGAATTGTGAGCTAAATTATACGCCACAAAACGAAGACGGCAGCGTTGATATTGATCGAGCCTTAGAGATTAATGCTTCTTTTGAAGTGACTCTCCAATTATGGTCTTATCTTGTAGAAAACAAGCTATTACCTAAGCCTGATAAATTTATTAATAGTGTACCTCACCTGAGTTTTGTTTGGGGTGATGATAATGTTGAGTTTTTGCGTAAGCGCCATGAAAAAATGACTGCGCACCACCTATTTAAAGGGATGGAATTTAGTAGTAATCCAGAGACATTGAAGCAATGGATGCCCTTGGCTATGGGAACTCGCGACTCAAAACAAGCTATAGCGGCAACGCGTGTAGAGCATGGTTCTGATGTGGATTTTGGCTCACTTACTCGTCATATGGTTGACTACCTTCAAGGTCTTCCTAATTTTGAATTAATGCTAAGTAACTCTGTTAAAAAAATTAAAAAGAAAGAAAATCGACGCTGGTCTGTTCGGGTAAAGCATCAGCACACTAAAGCATTTACTAAAATTAACGCAGGCTTTGTTTTCTTGGGGGCGGGTGGCGGAGCGCTTCCATTGCTACAGAAGTCAAAAATTCCTGAGCGTAAAGGTTATGGCGGCTTCCCTGTAAGTGGCCAATGGTTAGTGTGTACAAAACCTGAAATAGTTGAGAAGCATGGTTCAAAGGTTTACGGGAAGGCAGCTATTGGTGCTCCACCTATGTCAGTTCCTCACCTTGATACTCGTATTATTGATGGAAAGCCCGCTTTACTCTTTGGGCCGTTTGCCGGGTTCACTACTAAATTCTTAAAACAAGGTTCAAAATGGGATCTTTTTGGTTCTGTAAAAGGTAATAACTTGACGCCAATGATGTCAGTAGGCGCGAATAATATGGACTTGACTCGTTACTTAATTGGAGAAGTTTTCCAGTCTCAGGAAGAGCGTGTGGCAGCGTTACGCAATTTCTTCCCTGAAGCAAAAGAAGAAGACTGGACATTGGCTAATGCGGGCCAGCGAGTTCAAATCATCAAAAAAGGTGAAAACGGCAAAGGTAAACTAGAGTTTGGTACTGAACTGGTTTCTTCTCGAGATGGTAGTTTAGCTGCCCTATTAGGCGCTTCTCCAGGCGCATCAACTGCCGTCCAAGCGATGATTGATGTTATCGAACAATGCTTTAAAGACAGAATAGATAAGCCTGAGTGGAAACAGAAGATGGAAACGATGATCCCTTCTTATGGCAAGTCCTTGATAAATGATGCTGAACTCTTGAATTCTATACGCCAGAGAACACTATCAACTTTAGGCTTGAGTACACAGGCTTAATACCCACTTAGCTGGTTACCTTATGCCCTCTATGGTGCAGGGTGACCAGTTAGCTATTTCTCTACTACAAAGTATAATTTCATTTTTAGCCATCTAATTCTCCTTCCATTGTCTATACTTTCAGAGCTGAATATTACTTAGTTTTAAATGTAAGACAGGAAAAGTGCTGTGATTAAACTATGTTGGCTACTTTTACTTTGTGTGATCATGAGTTCCGCCTCGGTATCATCACTAGCGTCTGACGATAAAATTATTCAGATATGTGACGATATTAGCGAATGGCCTCCGTTTATTTTTCTGCGAAGGAATGATGGCCGGATAACTCAGGAAATAAAAGGTTTCTCAGTGCAGGTTATTGAATCTATTCTGAGGAAAAATAATCTGAAGTATGAGCTGACATTGTTACCTTGGAAACGCTGTTTACAGAGTGTAGAAAAGGGTCAGTCTTATAGTATGTTGTTAAATTCCTCATTTAATGAAGAGCGTAATCAAAAATATTACTACTCCTTACCTTATTATCATATCCGTCCCCATTATTTTTATTCCAGTGAACATCATCCCAATGGACTATCAATACAAGATAAAGGCGACCTGAAAAATTACAGAGTGGGAGGTCTGTTGGGTTATAGCTATAGTTACTGGGGTTTGTCTAGAGATGAGGTTTATTCCAAGGGTATTTATAATTTTGATGGCCTTTTGACGCATCTTAAAAGGAATGACATTGACCTGTTTGTTGAAAATCTTGAAATTATCATCGGGTTTAATATGATAGGAAAGAGTTATATCGAAGACCCTTCTCTGCGGTTTAAACCTGTAATGGACATGCCTCCAACACCTTTTTATATGCTATTCACCAGAAATCCGGAAGGGAAGGTTTTGCAGAAAATGGTTAACAAAGAGATTCAAGCTATGCAGCAGGAGGGAGAATTGGAACAAATATTAGCTCCCTATCTTAGATCCCTTCCTTAGCTCTACACTTTAATCGTTTTATTTGGCGCTGTGTTTCGCGTAGACTCGTGATTTTCACCTGCGCGGAGCTTTTATGCCCTCTAAAATATTTATTACCCTACTTGTTTGTTTAATCGCCATGAGTGCCCATGGGAAAAAAAGAGGTGGAACATGGGAGGCGACTTTGATGGCAAAGCACCGGGGGGAAGACACTATTGCTAGTAAGAATGGCTCAAAAACAGAGTTTAATGAGAATACCGGATGGGGTTTTAGTTTTGGTTATAATATGGATAGCCATTGGAATTTCGCTTGGGAGTTTGCCCATAATAATCCTACATACAAAGCGCAATATACGGACTCTAAAGGAAACCCTCAAACACTGAGCCATCGCAGTAATATTTATACTAATAACCTCAATGTGACTTACCACCTACTTGAAGGAAGCATAACACCTTATGTTGTTGTTGGGGGTGGTTTTTCCTACGTAGATTCTAATGTGAGTAATGGTCAAATATACTGTGGAGGTTATTATTACTGGTATTGTTATTCCAACTCATACAACTCAACAGACTGGACTTATAATGCTGCGCTAGGGTTGAGAGCTGATGTAAGTAATAATGTGTTTGTTAGAGGTAGTTATGGCTATCAAAAAATTGATATGGGCTCCGGTAGTAATAAGTCTGACGCTGTTATTACTCGTCTTGAGGCTGGGTTACGGTTTTAAATCAACGGAAGTGAGCGTGCTTGTGTCATATTTACCAACGATTGAAATAGAACCAAAAACAAAAGCCGACGCCTCTGTTATATGGTTACATGGGCTAGGTGCCAGCGGGTATGATTTTGAACCCATTGTGCCAGAGCTTAACCTGCCAGAAGCGGCTGCAATTCGTTTTATTTTGCCTCACGCACCCTCTATTCCTGTTACAGTGAATGGCGGTTACATCATGCCTGCCTGGTACGATATCTTGGAGATGGATATTGACCGGAAAATAGATGAGTCTCAGCTGCTTCAATCAGCAACTGAAGTTCATAAGTTAATACAGCGAGAGATAGACCGAGGCATTGCTAGTGAGCGCATTATTATCATTGGTTTCTCTCAGGGCGGCGCAGTGGCTTACCATGCTGCACTGACTTACCCAGAGAAGCTGGGTGGACTTATGGGCTTATCAACCTACTTTGCAACGGCTCAAACAATTACTCCCAACCCAGTTAACAAACATATCCCTATTCAGGTGCACCATGGAAGTCTCGACCCTGTGGTACATGAGGTTCTAGGTCGTAAAGGCTATGATGACTTGCTTGCGCTAGGGTACGAGGCTGAGTATTTTTCTTACCCCATGGAGCATCAGGTTTGCCTTGAAGAAATTGAGGCTATTTCTGCCTGGCTACAGAAACAACTGCTCTAATTTTTCTGGATATGAGCGCTTGGGTCTATTTAATTGGCCGTTTTCATCATTGATGCCTAATTCGTTCTATCGCATGCTATACCTTCAGTGCAGTGATGCACTTCAGAGTTGAATGTACGATATGAATGAGTTACTAAAAGAGTATTTAGTCGTAAGTCCCTTTTTTGATTACGATAAACCTTCTGTTCAGGGTTGGGCCGATCGAGTGCTTAAAGGGGTGCCAAATAACCCTGTTGAAATAGCCAAGGCGCTTTATCTTGCCTCTCGTGATGAGGTTAGCTACAACCCTTATGTCTTTTCAAGTGACCCGAAAACCTTTAGCGCTAGCCATATACTTGAAACCAAAGAGAGCTACTGCATACCTAAAGCCGTACTGTTGGGTGCTGCTGCTCGCTACAAAGGTATTCCTTCCCGGTTAGGCTTAGCTGATGTTAAAAACCACCTTTCTAGCCCCCGAATGATTGAATGGCTCCGTTCCGATATCTTTCGTATGCATGGCTATATCGAACTTTATTTGAACGGTAAGTGGGTGAAGGCAACCCCTGCTTTTAACAAACGGCTTTGTTTGTTAATGAAAGTGGAGCCATTAGCGTTTGACGGCATTAATGATTCCGTTTTTCAGGCCTTTACGGATGACGGTGCACAGCATATGGAATACATCAACGAACACGGTGAGTTTGCTGATGTTCCTGTGGATTTTATAATGAAGGGTATCAATTCAGCTTACCCGCACCTTTTTGATGCTAACGCCTCTTCATTGCCTGCTTCAGGTAACTTAGAGGCTGAACTTTAAGCCTTTTTAAGCAATCGCTTGATGCTGTTCAACCATAAATTGGTTGGTTGCACTTAACAAGGCATTAAGCGAGGCGGTGACAATATCCTCATGAATCGATACGCCATAGAAGCGTTGTCCGTTTATGTTCACTTGAATATAAGAAGCGGCTTCAGCATCACTGCCTTCTTGTAAGGCATGCTCACAGTATTCCTGAATGTCGATTTGCAGCCCGTAATGTGCTTTTAAAGCCTGTACGAAGGCATCCATGACACCATGCCCGTCCCCGGATATTTCTACGACACCGCTCTCTAGTAAAAGTTGAACATGTATATGGTCATGAGTTGTGCGCTTTAGCTCAAAAGGCCCCAAACGGGTGGGAGTAAACGAGCTATCAATATAAGTTTCTTTGAATAGTTCCCATATTGCTTCTGGCGCAACTTCACTGCCCGTTATTTCAGCATTACGTTGCACTTCACCACTGAACTCAACCTGTAACCAACGTGGTAATTGCAAGCCGTAATCTCGCTCTAGTGAATAAGCGATACCGCCTTTTCCTGATTGCGAATTCACTCTAATAACTTCTTGATAAGAGCGGCCTAAGTCTGTGGGGTCTATAGGTAGGTAAGCTACCTGCCAGGGTTGGTCTGGCTGATAAAGATCCAGACACTTCTTAATTGCATCTTGATGACTACCGGAGAACGCAGTGAAAACCAACTCTCCTGCATAGGGATGCCTTGGATGTACCGGTAGTTGCGTACAGGATTTAACCACCCGAACAATTTCATCCATATTGGCAAGATTCAAAGATGGGTAGATACCCTGGCTGTATAAATTCATTGCCATAGTGACAATATCCATGTTGCCAGTGCGCTCGCCATTACCCAGCATAGTGCCTTCCACCCGCTGAGCGCCTGCCATAACCGCAAGTTCTGCTGCCGCCACACCGCAGCCCCTGTCATTGTGGGTGTGCACACTCAATATAATGGAGTCTCTATTGTTAACATGGTTGCAGAACCATTCAATCTGGTCTGCAAATACATTGGGTGTAGATACTTCTACCGTAGCAGGAAGGTTAATAATGGCTGGCTTTTCAGGTGTCGGTTGCCACACATTTGTAACCGCATCAACAACCTCAACCGCAAAATCTAACTCAGTACCTGTAAAACTTTCAGGGGAATATTGATACACCCACTCGGTTTCCGGGTTTGCTTCTGCTAATGCCTTAACTTTAGACGCGCCATTAACTGCAATGTCGATAATGCCTTGTTTGTTAAGCTTGAATACTTGTTCACGCTGAACGGTGGATGTGGAGTTGTAAACATGCACTACTGCACGACGAGCACCTTTTAAAGATTCAAATGTTCTCTCGATTAATTCATCTCGTGCTTGTGTAAGCACTTGCAAGGTTACGTCTTGGGGGACTTGGTTTTCTTCTATCAACCAGCGAACAAAATCAAAATCAGGTTGTGATGCCGCCGGAAAACCTACTTCAATTTCTTTAAATCCCACTTTGACTAATAAGGCAAAAAGCTTCTTTTTCTGATCCACAGACATCGGTTCAATCAGCGCCTGGTTACCATCACGAAGATCAACGCTACACCAAAGAGGCGCTTGTGTAATAACTTGGTCAGGCCAAGTGCGCTTAGTCATTTTGATAGGGGTAAACGGGCGATACTTTATGTGATTGAACCCAGACATGGGGGCGATTCCTGTTGTTGAGGTAAAGAGTTAAGGTAAAAAATAAATGGAATATGTTAATAGCTCGAATAGGCTTTTAGGGGTATTAAAAGCAATACTCCAACCCTTATGAGGTTGCTAGACCTGTAATCCTTGTGAGATTAGTTTAGGTCTTACGAGCTAACTAACGAAAAGATAGTATAAGAGGTAACCTTGAGTGAATGTTTGCTAACTCGCTACTAAATTGATTGTTTAAAACAATAAGTATCTAATATATAATATATTTTTAGTTATATATTGCGTTAATGTATTTATGGTTGGTTTTTTGTTAATAATAAGGTGATAAAAGTGGTGAATCTCGATAGGTTAGACCTACGAATACTCGCAGAAATGCAAAAAGATGGCAGTATCAGTAATCTTGATCTGGCTGAAAAAGTAGGCCTGTCTCCTTCTCCTTGTTCTCGTCGAGTAAAGCAGCTTGAAGAAAGCGGTATTATTAACCGAACTGTTACACTTTTGAATCCCGATAAGCTCAATTTAAAGCTGACGGCTATTATTCAAGTCAGTATGGATCGCCATACCCCCGATCGTTTTGAGTGTTTTGAAGAGGCATTAGCAGGCTATCCAGAAGTGATTTCTTGCTCTTTGATAACAGGGCAGGCCGCTGATTACATGATAGAAGTATTAGTGCCTGACATGGATGGATATCAGGCATTTTTGTTGGGGAAATTAACGCGTATTCCTGGTGTTACGGGGGTACACTCCAGTTTTGTACTGCGTAAAATTATTGATCGTACAGAGATACCTCTTGGATATTTATAGGAAGTGTTAATTAAACGCTTGTGAATAAAGCACTTCCTGTTTACCCCTCGGTTGTATCACAAAGCGATACTGCCGCTGCTCTCCATCAAATAGTGGGTTGTACCAGTAGGCAGCATATTCTGCCATTCCCTTCTCTAGTTCTGGCTCAATAATTCGCAAGGCCATGTCGTAGCCCGTATCATTAACAGCCTGGCCTTCCATTTCTAAGGCCGCCCAATTACTATCCTTAATACGTGTTTCTATACTCATTAATGGTCTGTGCGCCTCTATTTTTGAGGCGTTAACATCTGCCCAGTTAAACTGCCAATACCCTTCTACATTAATGGATGCATGAGTATAAATAGGCGAGGCTGTGACACGTCTTATGCCTGAGGCTTCAGCAGGTTCTGGAATGAAACGGGTAATATAAAACTTATAGTCCCATTTTTCTGGTAACTCTGCGACAGTATTTTGGTGGCTTAACATATCATCTGCAAGCTTACCTGTATGAGCACTCAAGTAAGGTAGTGTGTCCTTTCCATAGATTGTATGTCCTCCTTCGTAATACTGTCGGCCGTATTCCTCTGGGGTTGTCACATAACCGGTATAACCGCCTGCCAAGCTGCTTACCATGACGTGATTAATAGGAATATTTGCCTTCTCGAAGCTATTTCTTACCGTATTTTCCAATCGATAACCCGCCTCGGTGGTGAATTCAAAAGGCATCGGAACCATGACTAAATCATTAATTTTCACTAACTGAAATAATATATAATCTGGGAAGCTATCTTTGGGTTCCAAGAGCGGTTGCAGCAATGAAGATCCTAAAATACGCTTACGCCCCTGACAGTTATCTTCTTCATCTCCCCAGCGACGAGAACCTTGTTTAAAAAAGGGTAAGTAGCCTATAACGGGTGATGTATGCTCCAGAGGGGCTGCGGCTAAAGGGGTGCCTAATGACGCTTCATCACAAATCTCATTACCATCAATTCTGCTCTCCTCTCTAATATTGATATGACGAATAGCCGTTTGAATATCTACCTGACTTGTAAGCTGGGAGTCTAGTTGCTGATAGAGTGCGGTTGTTTTTTTAGCAATACCCTGACCAATGCGTTTGGCCTCAATGTAACCGAGCATACCAAAGCGCGAGGCTGGTGCTACATCACCATGTGTTCCTTCAAATGCTGAAACATGAACGGGCTGAGAAGGGTGATAAGTGGCGCTAACAAACTGTTCCCAGTCTTTATGAATATAAGCCCATACATCTGCATTAAAGAGTGTTTCTTTTTCTGGTAGTGCGGTGCCATGAATGGAGAAACTGGCAAAGGCAGCCATAGGCTCGTATTGGTTATTCTCTGTAAGTCCGTCAATGCGGACCATATAAAGAGAAGGGTTAATACGGTGGAAGGTACGGTTATCTGCGGTACTTTTATTATTAACGTTGTTATTTTCCACATGGGCTTGAATTGAGCGATTGCGTGTTTGCCCCCAAATGTCTATTTTCCCGGTAGCGAGCTTGGCGGGTCGTTGTTCCTTGTAGGCTTTAATGGCGGCGCTACTGATTTGTTCAACTAAAAAATCAAAGTAGCCAGTGGCAAAGCCTGGTTTATTCGATATATGCTTGTTATAAAACTGGCTGCCCACGATTTGCCCTGGTGCAGAGTGCGAGTGCGTTGCGGTGATGGTTAAGTTGCTTGCATTAATATCGGTTTGTTTGGCTAGTACCTCGCCTAGTTTTGTGTGTAATATTCTAGAGCCTGTCGCAAGATCTGTTTGCACGATTAGCTGGCTGTCACCTTCGTTATCGCGCAGATAGTAAACGCGGGCATAAAGTCGGGTACGAAATCCCTCTCCAATGGTCGACCAGGTTGAATAGCCCGCTCTTGGTAAATAGCCCGGAGGAGGTGTGATGTCCACCGTTGCCGCACCAGCCATAAATTGTTTAGGGGGTGTTATATCCTGCGCCTTAATAAAGTGTGTAGTAGTAGTCTGGTGTTCTGAGCAGGCGGCTAATAAAGCTAAAATTATAATCAGGGAGAGCTGTCTCATAGTGAGAGTAAACCTGTACAAATGAGCCGAAATTGGTTATTTTATTGTTACATTTGTGCCAGTTGGTGACAAATTGTCACGTTAATAAATGTGACGCTAGATACAAAAACAGGGAGTTTTTCGCAAAATACTACAGGGAGTTGTTTAGTCGCGGTGCATTAAATACTTAGAATTATGATAAGTTGGTCATAAATTTTTAAGAAACACTTAGGATTTACCCTTAAGTTATTTGAGCTCTGCTAGACTGGCTAATATAGACCACAATTGAGTAGTGTAAACACAATAAGGACTAGTGCTTATTGGTTATTTGCGACGTCTGCACGGAGTAGCTGTAATGACACAACAAGAATTAAAAAAGACGCGCTTGGGTGACTTGCTTCTAGAAAAGAAGTTAATTTCCAAAGAGCAGCTTGAAGACGCCATATCCTCTCAGAAATCATCCTATAAACAACTTGGTGATATTTTGGTTGAAAAAAAACTGGTTTCAAAATGGCAAATTAGACGCACACTTAAAGTACAGCACCACTTGCGTAATGCGCTGCTTACTTCTGTGCTAAGTTTTGCCCCGTTAATGCTGGTTGGTTGTGGCGGAGGGGGCGGAGGAAGTGATTCTTCCAGTAATGTAAGTAACGTGCCCTCACAGGAGCAACCTGTTGACGATATTAAAGTCGATACTTCTGCACAGCTTTCCTGGACATTCCCGAGTAAGCGAGCGGATGGTAGTGACCTTGAACTTCCTGAGATAGCAACGTTCCGAATTTACCATACGACCGATGATGTTGATTTTGAAGAAACGTTTGAAGTTGACGGTGATGAAACTAAGCTCATTATTGAAGATTTATCGGAAGGCGAGCACTATTTTGCCATTACGGTTGTTGATAGTAATGGCTTAGAAAGCGATTTATCAGAACCGGTTCAAAAATCAATCTTGTAGTCAGTTATCTCCACACGTAATATTCCTGCCCTCGTTTTGTGATCCTGTGGTTTGACCACAGGATTTCTCGTACTTATAAATCAACTCAGGAGTATATCAATGGCTTCATCAAGCCTATTAGCACTATTTGATGATATCGCTACGCTATTGGATGATGTAGCCACCATGTCAAAGCTAGCAGCCAAAAAAACAACGGGTGTGCTCGGTGATGATTTGGCATTGAATGCAGAACAGGTTTCTGGTGTGCGAGCAGAGCGCGAACTGCCGGTGGTTTGGGCCGTTGCAAAAGGTTCATTTAAAAATAAACTGATTTTGGTGCCTGCGGCCCTGTTGATCAGCGTATTTATTCCCTGGGCCATTACTTTGTTATTGATGGTTGGAGGCGCATTTCTCTGCTATGAAGGCTTTGAAAAACTCGCTCATAAATTTCTTCATAGTAAAGAAGAAGATCAGCTTGAGCATGCTGAAAAATTACAAGCTTTAAGTAACCCTAATGTTGATTTAGTGGCGTTTGAAAAACAAAAGATCAAAGGCGCGATACGTACAGACTTCATTCTTTCCGCCGAAATTATCGTTATTTCATTAGGTGCCGTGCAGGAAGCTACTTTTGCGGTACAAGTGGCAGTAGTCTCCGTTTTAGCTATAGCAATCACTGTGGGTGTGTATGGTATTGTGGCAGGCATTGTAAAAATGGATGATGCCGGTCTCTATCTGGTAAAAAATGCATCAGCTGATGCCTGGGGTTCAGTTAAGCGTACAGTGGGTAATGGCTTATTAAGCTTTGCTCCGTATTTGATGAAGATCTTATCCGTGGTTGGAACTGCTGCGATGTTTATGGTGGGTGGTGGAATCTTAATGCATGGCTTGCCTGTTTTACATGAACTGCCTCATATTGCTGCTGAGGCAGCTCACTCTGTACCTGCTGTTGGTGTAGTGCTTTCAAGCTTAGCACCTACCTTGGTGAATGCTGTTGCGGGTGTTATTGCAGGCGCACTTGTTCTGGTGGGGGTAAATATTAGTACAGGTATTTATACCAAGTTTAAAGGAGCCTGAGGCTCCTCACTTTTAACGCGATTTCTTCCAGTTATTCTTACGAGCATCCTTAGCCGCTTTTTTAGCTGCTCGGTCTGCAGCCAGTATTATTTGCTCTTTCTCCACAATTTCAGGAGATTCCAGTGTAAGCCGACCAAGCTTTCCGCTTCTTAGTTCATTAAGCAGTATTTCTGAAACTTTATGAAGGTTAGCAACTCCTCCTGCGCGTAAGCAGCCTCGCTTTCGTCCAATGGCTTCCATAAGATCAATATCACTTTTAGGAAGCGATTCTAGTTCAAAACGCTCCATTACTGCATCTGGGTAAGCCTCTAACAGAAATTCAGCCGCAAAGAATGCAACATCTTCATATTCTATGGCGGTATCTTTTACCGCTCCGGTTACGGCCAATCGGTAGCCACAGCTTTCTGGTTCTAATTTAGGCCATAAGAACCCGGGTGTATCAGAGAGCTCAATGCCATGATCTAGTTTGATTCTCTGCTGGCGCTTTGTCACAGCAGGTTCATTGCCTGTTTTTGCAATGGTTCGACCCGCAAGGGTGTTGATAATGGTCGATTTTCCTACGTTTGGGATACCCATTATTAGTGCACGAACAACACGTGTCGAATCCATTTTGTTGGGGATCATTTGTCTACAGACTTCAAGTAAATGCTTAACTTGTCCTGGCTGTTCCATTGTGAGTGGGATCGCCTTAACATTCCTATTTTTTTCGAGGTGCTGAACCCAACGTTCTGTTAACTCAGGGTCAGCTAGATCACTCTTATTCAGCACCTTAATACAGGGCTTTTCTCCCCTCAGAGCATCCGTCAGAGGGTTTTCGCTGCTGAAAGGGATGCGCGCATCTAAGACTTCAATGACGATATCAATTTGAGGCATCACCTCTCTAATTTCTTTGCGGGCCTTGTGCATGTGGCCTGGGAACCAGTTGATCGCCATGAGTATCCTTAGGTGAGAGTCTAGATTCAATTTGTAAGTTCAGGGGGGCTATTTTAAAGGCTTAAGCAAATACTTCAAGTTGACTGGTTTTCAGCATTACTTTGATAATATCTGAGTAAGTAATAATGCCTTGCAGGGTGTTATTCTCAATTATCACGATACCGTCGAGGTGGTTTTCAAGCATTACTTGAGCGAGTTCGTAGAGGTCGGTGTCTGGTGTGGCGGATAGCAGGGTTCGCTGGCAGAATATATTGAGTGAAATGTCTTCTGCCGATGTTGCTGACTGTTCCATTAAGTAGGGCAGTATATTCTTTTCTGAAAGAAGGCCAGCCAAGAGGTTACTATCATCAGTAATGGCAAGGTGATTAATTTCATGTTGCTGCATTAGCTTCCATGAATCAAATAGTGAGGTGTTCATATTTACACTAATAACAGGGGAAGACATAACAGTTCGAGCAATATCTTTAATGGAATGCTCTGAGGTTTGATCTCTTGTTTCTGTGTAGGTCTTGGTGGCTTTAGCCGCTTTTTGGCTTTCTTTGTCTTTATCGTCGTTTTTTTCTTGTGTTGGGGATGGATAGTTTTCAGGATTTGGATTTATTTTTCGATGCGTTTTTTGAATCTCATTGAGTTCTTCGGGGTCGAGAATCTGCCGTATTCGAAATTTATCGGAGAGTGGGGTTACAATTCCGCGAGAGGGTTCGTGAACATAAAATACAGACATGCCTTAACTATAGCATAGAGAGTGAGGGTAAGAGTAAGAGGGCGCTAATCTACTTTCATCGCGCTTACCGTACTGAATAAGCGTTCAGCCTCGTCTTTAATGCTTTGACTATTTTTTGCAATAGACTCTGTATTGCCATAAACCTGTCGAGTATCGTCACGTATTAGCTGAATATTGTTATTAATCTCTTCTGATGTTTGGCTTTGTTGTTCTGCTGCCGCTGCGATCATCATGTTTTTATCGGTGAGTTGGCTAACGACTTCACTGATTTCGTTAATGGAGATTGCTGCGCTTTCAGCGGAAGAAACACAGCTATCGGCACGGGCTTGGCTGTTTTCCATGGCTTGATTGATTGTGGTGGTTTCTTGTTGAATAGTACTAACGACGGATTGAATTTGATCCGTCGCTTCTTGTGCATGAATGGCGAGTTTTCTCACCTCATCGGCAACCACCGCAAAACCTCGCCCCGATTCACCTGCACGGGCGGCTTCTATTGCTGCATTCAAGGCTAAAAGATTTGTTTGATCAGCAATTGTTCTGATCTCTTCTGTGGCGCTTTCTATTTTTTTGCTGTCAGCGTTTAGCGTGGAGACCAGCCCTGCAGCGGAAGCAATTTCATCACTAAGCTCGTTAATAGCTTGCTTTGTGCCCTGTACCAGTTGAGCACCGTCATTACTTTTTTGTGAGGCTAATTCTGATAGTTGGTGGGTTTCTACGGCTCTTTGTGATATTTCACTGGCAGCCCCACTCATTTGTAATACGGCAGAAGCCAGTTGGTCTGATTGTATTGACTGCCGATCCATACCTGCTTCGTTGTCCTTGGTTGATTTTGTTAGTAATGCAGAGGTATTGGTGAGTGTTTCAGCGGATGCTCTAATGGCTTTTATAGAGGTGACTCGGCCGTCTTGCAACTTATTAAAGGCGGAGGCCATTTGGCCCACTTCATCATTTGAATTGATATTTACACGGGCTGTCAGGTCTTTTTCGCTTTGTACGTGTAGCATTACGCTTTTAAGCTTGTTGATATGTCGTTCGATAAAGCTAATTAACAGTTGAGATGCCACCAAAAGAGCAGACATTAATATCATTACAACGAGAGCATAACGCCCGACTTCAGCCCAAAATACCTGTGCAAACGATGGAACTTGAGCCATAAGGCCTAAGTGCATTTCATTGTCTGGGTGTTTAATAAGAGTAACAAACATGATGGCTTTTCGTGACATCAATCCAGGCTTGTTTGTCGCCTGTTTAACATGCTCACTGCTATCTAATGCACGCTTTATCAGGTCTTTTTGGGGTTTCAGAGTGGAGGGTGAAACGGTATTTGATTGTTGATCTATTATGAAATAATTATTGGTTTTACGTATGGCATTGATCAGTTCAACTCCGTCCATACCCTGAACAATATTAAGTGTTTGCTCAATGTTGTGCTGGGTTGAGAGTTTTGCAGTAGACAGACTTTGTTCGCTTTCTGTATACATAGCATAGAGAGCCAGTAGACAAACAATAGAGAAAGAGACCGCATTAACCAGCCAGAATTTATATTTGAGTCTAATATTTAACAGCATGCGAAGCATATAAAGTACTATTTAGTTGGTTATTATGAATGCTTGATCGATTAATAATATGGGCGTTTATACCCATAATTAGGGAGTATAGCGGCTGGGGTTGGAACTTCTTCAGAACTATTTTGCATATTTTTGTAATTAGAAACAGTTGTCTGCCTTACAAAAAATTAGGATAGGCTGCTGTTATTAAACTATTTATTAAGGTTTTATTAGGAGCGTTGGGTTTAGAATGAAGGATCGTACTCAGTTTAGCCGGTTTAGCTTCCCCATAAGAGTTCACCTCTTTGTTGCGATTATTTCTTTCGTTTTACTCTTGGGTATTGTGCTTGGCGCTTTTCATTACCAAAAAATAAGCCAGCTTATTATTGGTGAAGCGCAACGAATGTTTGATCGGGTTGCGGAAAATGTCACGGTTAACTTCAACTCTACCTATAGACCAGTAAAAAGTTCTGTTGATTTATTATCGTTTTCTGCCTTGTTAAGGGATGAAAGTTACCAAGCAAGAAAGATGCACCTACCCATGTTGGTGAGTGTGTTAGAGAAAAATCCTGAAATGACTGCTTTGGAGGTCGGGTATGCTAATAAAGAATATTTCATCATACGGAAGCTGAATAGTGATTATTTAACAACTCAATTTAGCGCGCCGCCAAGGGCAAAATACGTTGTTGATGATATAGAAACAGATTCTGGTGTTGGGCTCATGCAACGTTATTATTATGATGGGGCATTGCATGAAATAGCCTCTAAAGACCTCGCACAAACAAGCTACGACCCTACTGTACGCCCTTGGTTTAAAACTGCTGAGAACTCAACAGGGGTAGTCGCCACTACACCATATTTATTCTATTTTATTGGAGAAGTAGGTTTTACCGTAGGCAAATTTCATCCTGAAAATGGAAGTGTAGTCGCAGCCGATATTACCCTGAATCAGCTCTCTGATACCTTGAGAAAAAGTAAAATAACCCCTTCTACTAAACTGTTTATTATTAATGAGGGTGGGCGTGTACTCGCTAGTTCTGGAGAGGGCTCTCTTGTTATGGATAGTTCGCTTGAGCAGACACGTCTTAAAACAGTAGCCGAGTTGAATGACTCTACCTTGTCAGATTTTTGGGACTTAAGTACGGAGCAAAAAGTCACAGACGATTTCACCCTAATGGGGCATGAGGAATGGTTAGCTGCGAGCCGTGAGATTAAGTTGGCGGGTGAAACAACATTCTCTCTGGTTATCTTAGCCCCTAAGGCTGAGTTGCTATCTGAGGCTTTGAATGTCCGAAATCAATCTGTTCTTATAACTACTCTGATCATATTACTGTCTATTCCTGCAGCATTATCGATTGCTACTAAAATATCCAGCCCGCTCAAAGTGCTTGCCAGACAAACCTCTCAGGTACGACGCTTTGATTTTACTCAGCCCGTCCCTATTCGTTCAGCTATTATTGAAATTGGGCAGTTGGGTTATTCAATGCAGTTAATGCAGGATACGATCCATAACTTCGTTGAGATGATTAAGTCTGTTGCGGGTGAACGTGATTTTGAGCGTTTACTGGAGAATATAACAGAACAAACTATCGAAGTGAGTTCCGCCTCGGGGGCTGTCGTATTCCTTATGAGTGAGGATGAAACTCAACTGACTCCCGTTTGCAGCATGAAAGCGGGTAGTAATGTAAAACTAAACCTTACTCCTATTAGTATTCATTCAAGCAACCCTATCACAGAAGCACTTAACAGTAATGAGCCTGTTTATTTCAGTATTGATAGCTCCGACACAGGCATCAATGCGGAAATTTTGAATAAGATGAAGTTTGATAAGGTAAACCTTATTGTTTTCCCGCTTAAAAATCGCCAGCTTGAGCCCATAGGGGTACTGTGTTTAGTGTTTGATGCAAGCACCGATGCAGCTAAAGAAGGTGTAGAAGAAGAGAAAATCGAGTTTATTAAAGCGGTTACTGGCTTTAGTGCGCTAACCATTGAAAGTAGCAAAATGGTTCAGGCTCAAAAAGACTTATTAGAAGCTTTTATCAAGCTTATTGCTGGAGCCATTGATGAAAAGTCACCCTATACAGGTGGTCATTGTCAGCGAGTTCCAGTATTAACAAAAATGCTGGCTCAGGCTGCCTGTGATAGTAATGCCCCTAAATTTTCTGGATTCAACTTAAAAAAGGAGCAGTGGGAAGAGCTACATATTGCCAGTTGGCTACATGATTGTGGCAAAGTCACCACGCCAGAATACGTGGTTGATAAGTCCACCAAATTAGAAACGATTTATGATCGAATTCATGAAATACGTATGCGTTTCGAAGTCATAAAAAAGGAGCGAGAGCTTACTTTTTGGAAGGCTATCGCGAACGGAGAGAATAAAGAAATGCTTGAGCCACAGTTGCAGGCTGATTTAAAACAGCTTGATGACGATTTTGCTTTTGTTGCCGAGTGCAATGCAGGAGGGGAGTTTATGGCTCAGGATAAGGTTGAGCGATTGAGCAAAATTGCTGAACATAAGTGGTTGCGTACACTGGATGACCGGTTAGGCCTTTCTTGGGAAGAACTTCAGCGAAAGTCACGCATTGCGCCTCTTGAGTTACCGGTAAAAGAATTTTTGTTAGCTAACCGTGATGATCATCTTATTTCACGGAGTGGCTCTGATAAGTATGGGAACGACGATAATCCCTGGGGCTTTAAGCTTGATGTGCCTGAACATAAATTTAATCGGGGTGAATTATATAACCTCTCTATTGAGAAGGGCACGCTGTCAAAAGAAGAGCGGTTTATTATCAATAATCATATTGTTCAAACTATTATCATGCTTGAGAAACTGCCTTTCCCAAAGCATATGAAGTCAGTGCCTGAAATTGCAGGAGGTCATCATGAACAAATGGATGGTGCAGGGTACCCTAAGCGTTTACGTCGAGATCAAATGCCCATAACTGCGAGGATGATGGCTATTGCCGATATTTTTGAAGCACTAACGGCTTCAGATAGACCCTATAAGAAGGCTAAAACGGTGAGTGAGGCCATTAAAATCATGAGCTTTATGAAAGCTGAGCTGCACATTGACGGCGATTTGTTTGATTTGTTTTTGAGTACGGGGGTGTATCGTGACTATGCTGACCAGTATTTGTTGCCTGAGCAGTTAGATGAAGTCGATATTTCTCAATATTTAGATAAGGCTTAAGCAATTCGTTATTGCTCTTCACCAAAGCAGAAAGGATAATGACGACCCTTATAAATTGCCCAGTCTTTAGGAGACGTTAAATGAATATAGATAATAACAAGGTTGTTAGTTTTCACTACCGCCTAGCCGATGAAGATGGGCAAGAGATAGAGAACTCCTACAAAGGTGAACCAATGCTTTTTTTACATGGTCACAAGAGCATTGTAGCAGGGCTCGAAAAGGCAATGGAAGGTAAGCAGACAGGTGATAAATTCACTGCAACCGTTCCTCCATCAGAAGGTTATGGTCAGCGCAACGAAGCTAACCTGCAGCGCATTCCTATAAAGCACCTTCACGGTGATAAAAAGTCTAAATCCAAGCTAAGAGCGGGTATGGTTGTTTCGGTTGAAACAGAGCAAGGTCCTCGCCAGGTGACGATTACTAAAGCTGGTAAATTCAACGTAGATGTTGATAGCAACCACCCTTTAGCTGGTCGTACTCTGGTGTTCGATGTTGAGATTATTGATGTAAGAGAAGCAACAGCCGATGAAATTTCCCATGGTCACGCGCATGGCGTGGGTGGACATCAGCACTAGGTCATATTTATTGTAGAACGCAACTTTGAAGTTGCGCTCTACATATATTAATCCTTATAGCGTTAAATCTAACAACACCGGACAATGATCTGAGCCCAATATGTCATTTAGAATATCGGCATGAGTAATATTCTCTGCCAAGCTGGATGAGGCTAAGAAGTAATCAATCCGCCACCCTACATTTCTTGCTCTTGCCCCTGCGCGATAACTCCACCAGCTGTACTTTGACTCTTCTGGTTTCAGGTGTCTGAAGGTATCAATGAAATCGGCATTAACCATATTATCTAAGCCATCAATCTCTTCTTGCATGTAGCCTGCAGACTTATTGTAGTTAGGTTTGGGCCGCGCAAGGTCAATCGGTTTGTGAGCGACGTTTAAGTCACCACAGATAACCACAGGTTTAGTTTTCTCTAGGGTTTGAACATAAGATAAGAAATCAGCATCCCATGTTTGACGATAAGGGAGCCGTTTTAATTCGCTGCCAGAGTTTGGGGTATAGACCGTGACTAGATAGAATTTCTCAAACTCTGCAGCAATCACCCGTCCTTCTTGATCATGCTCCTCAATGTCCATGTCATTGGTCACTGATAGAGGCTTTTCTTTAGTTAGGATGGCGGTACCTGAGTAGCCTTTTTTTTCAGCTGAGTTAGTATAAATGTGATAACCATTTAGCTCAGCTAAAGCCGTTAGTACCTGATCGTCCTGAGCCTTTGTCTCTTGTAAACAAAGTACATCGGTATCCATAGATTCAAATGATGGCATAAACTCTTTTTTCATCACCGCTCGAATGCCATTTACATTCCAAGAGACTAAACGCATTTTTATATTCCTGTGGGGGGCTTATTTGACAGGATATTCTAAACGACCTATATCTTATTACTAGGTTTTTGAATAGAAAAATGGCCTTTTCGCGAAGGTGTTTATGAGTATTCGTTAGTTAATAAGTGAGGACATTAGTATGCTGCTTATTCGTATTTGGAAAGTGGTTTTAAGTGTTTTTTCTATGGTTATTCTCTGCAGCAGTGTAAATGCTCAGGGGCTAAAAGGTGTTGAGATGCTAACTGAGGCATATCCTCCCTATAATTTTAACGAGGGAGGAACTCTAAAAGGCATTGCGGTTGACCTGCTAATCGCTGCGTCTCATAAAATGGAGGCTCCGATTAAACGAGACGAAATAAAGCTTCAACCTTGGGCAAGAGCTTACCGAAAAACTTTGGAGGGGCCTAATGTAGGTCTTTTTGCAACGACTCGCACAGATGAACGAGAGGATAAGTTTAAATGGGTTGGACCCATAGCAAAAACACGTATTGTGGTTTTGGCCAAGAAAGCTAGTGGGATAAGCATATCTTCAGCAGGTGATCTTAAGAGTTATAGCGTTGGGGTTATTCGTGATGATATTGGTGAGCAGCTAATTAAAGGCTTGGGTGTACCTGAAAGTAACATTCAACAAGCATCTAATGCCGATTCTTTAGCAAAAAAACTGGATGCTGGTCGGATACAGTTGTGGGCCTATGAAGAGAATGTGGCGCGCTGGTTTATTAAGACTAATGGGTTCGATAATGAAGAGTTTAGTGTAGTGCATGTGCTAAAGGAGGCTGAACTATATTACGCTTTTAGCAAGGATGTTGATAACGCCGTTATTGAAAGTTTGCAAAAAGGGCTGAATCAAGTGAAGGCGGCGCCAGGCAAAATTGGAAAGACACTTTATGATGACATTTTGAGTGATTATCTATAGTTTATGGTTGTTACATTTGTAGTAGCTTATAGTGGGTGATGAGTGTTTTTCAAAGGCTTAATTATATGAGTTAAGCCATGAATATTAATTTCCAGCGCCAACTTTAGTAAATGCCCTAGCTGTCCGGCGGGGAATTCTTTTTTAGCGAACCAAAGTAAATACTCTTCAGGCAGGTCGATAATGACTCTGCCTTTGTATTTACCAAAGGGCATTTTTGTTCTGGCTAGTTTGACCAGGTCTTCTTTATCAAACATACAACTCTTGTTACTTCTCAGTTAGTGCCGGTTGATCGAACTTAATACCATCCCAGCCCGTCTTTATAAAATTTCTAATGTTAGCGTGGTCAGTTCCTTCCGGGCTTTGTAATACATCTTCTCGGTAGTACTTACCAAAACAAGCCAGCATTTCTGCATCAGAAAGTTGTTTAATTAAGCCAAACGAAAATAACTTGCAAGAGCCTTCGTTAGTGCCTGCTTCGTTGACTGCCATGGAATCATCAACACCGTTAGTGAAACGAGTGGGTTGATAACTATAGTTATCTGCAATAATTGCGATAACTTGGTCAAATTCTACGCTTTCAGGTTTGTTTTCAAGTTGTTCTATCAATTGGCTTTCAGTCATAGTGTGGCTCACGATTAAATACTTTCGTCATCCTGCGGCTTGACTACAGGATCTGGTTTTCAATAATTAGAATTGGTAACGAACCCCAAGGCCAGCACCTAAGCCAAACTCGAAATCATCAACAATTTCTAGTTCTGGAATAATTTGGGCATAAACATCCCAGCCGGTAGCAAAACTTGCTTCGATGCCAACGGGCGCACGCCCACCGAAATCACCATCCCACTCGGCATAGCCACCTGCGCCAATGTACCATTGAAAGGGAATGGTGCTGTCTATGTTTTCGATTTTCTCTTTTACTATCACATAGTCAACGGCCAGGCCGTCATTGCCAATAAATCCATTGAATTTATCTAGCTGGGCGGTCATGCCAAACCCCATGTCATAGCCGAACCCAAGCTTCACTCCTTGCAGAGCATTGGCTTCTTCAGCGTTTACTGTAGTGCTTAACGATAAGGCACAAATAGAACCTAATACCAGTGCTTTTAAAGATATTGTTTTAATACTATTCATTCTGTTTTCCATTTCTATATTCTGATATTTGTATATGAAACTAGCTATTCAGTATCCAATTTTTTCTTAATCTGAGGTAGAAAAGGCTTAAGTGCAGCTTTGTCTGCTTCAGGTGCATTAGACATTTGCTCCATCATACTCATGGATGATTGCATCATGTTAATCATCATCTCTTTCTGCTCAGCAGGTATGGATGGATTGTTTTTGATTTGGTCTAGCTGAGCCTGTATTTCTTTTGCATTAACATTTTCTTTATCCATTTCTAATGAAATCATCGCTTTGATAATCTTCATTTGGATGTCGGCCCACTGTTCTGGTGAGTCAAATCCATTGTCTTGTATGATATTTTTTGCGTCATTATAAAGACCAGCGGCTTTGAGTTGAGCAACCATAGCTTCTGCAGAGAACATTTCATTCGTGTTTTCTGGCATCTTGTCATCTAGGCCTTCTTGCTTTTCGGCCCACTGCTGAATAGCATCAATAGAATTTAACCATTGTTGAATCTGTTTGCCGGTGAGAGTCTGCTCTGCGTTGGCAAATGAAGCAATGAATAGTAAAAGTACGATAGCGCTGTTTTTAATCCATAACATAACAATATCCTTTTCTGATTATGTGTGTGTGATTAGTTATTCCACTATATCAAGTAAGCTTATTTCAAATATTAACGTGCTGCCACCAGGGATAACGGGTGGTGATCCAACTTCGCCGTAGCCAATGTCGGAAGGCACTGTAATTCGCCATTTACTGCCGACTGTCATCATTTGTAAGGCTTCGCTCCAGCCAGGAATAACTTGCTCTAATGAAAATTCAGCAGGCTCATTACGCGTAACTGAGCTATCAAACACCTGGCCGTTGATAAATGAACCATGGTAATGGGTGCGTACAACTGAACCTGCAGGTGGCTTTTCGCCATCACCTTCTTCAATAATCTCGTATTGAAGGCCTGAATCTGTGATTTTAACACCTTCCCGTTTGGCGTTTTCTTCAAGATATTGCTTATTTAGGGATTCAAGGTTTTCAGCTTGTTTAGCTGTAGCTTCCTGCTTTTTAATTTTTACAGCGTCGTATGCTTGATCAAGTTCTTTGTCGTTTAACTGGCTTGCTTGGCCTTCGTAACACTGTTTGATAGCAGCCATTACAACATTGATATCGAGATCCTGGAAATTGTTTTTATGTAACTGACGACCAAACTGCCAGCCAAAACCATAACTGACTTTTTGTTCGGGAGTATCTAAGGTTACTTTGTTCAGGTCGTCGTTCTTACTGGTCATGCCATTCTCTCTTTTAGGTCAGCTAATTCTAAGGCCATTCTATCATTGCTTTAGCTCAGCCCCCAAGTGCTCCTTAGCAGTATTGATATTAGGTGCCGCATTTCGGTAATTACGTATATTTAAATTGTGGTGGCTCCATACAATGAGGCACTTTTTTATTTATTTGCCAAGCAAAGAGAGGCCCTATGGGAACGTCGCTTAAACCATTTGATATTGTTGCCCTTGGGTTTATGACTTTTGCATTTTTTCTGGGAGCGGGGAATATGATTTTTCCACCGTTGGCTGGGTTCTATGCAGGAGAGAACCTGTTGCCAGCGATAGTGGGATTTTTATTAACTGCTGTAGGGCTGCCTTTACTAGGTATTATTGCTATTGCTAAGGTGGCTGGAGGGTTGCCCACCCTAGGACGATTCTTGCCTAAAAAAGCCAGCACCTTACTGGGCTTATTAATTTATCTTATTCTTGTTCCTGCTTTTGGGATTCCCAGAACGGCATTAGTTGCCTATGAAATGGGCGTTCTGCCATTTGTTGAATCACCGAGTTCAATGACTTTAGCTTTATTCACATTATTTTATTTTTCCATAGCGCTATTCTTTGCGCTTCAAAAAGGCCAGTTAATTGATAATGTGGGTAAAATTATTGCGCCTGTTTTATTACTGTTATTAACCATCGTAGGTGTTGGCGTCTTTATTGCCCCTCAGGGTGAGATTGCAGCGGCTCAAGCAGAGTATGCAACATCACCTTTTGCAAAGGGTTTTCTTGATGGTTATATGACGATGGATGCGTTGGCTGCACTTATGTTTGGTTTATTGATTATTCATGCGCTTCGTAACAAAGGTATTACTGATTCCGGGAAGCAGTTTAAATATTTGTTTATTGCGGGATTAATTGCAGGCTCAGGTTTGGCTTTTGTATATATCGCCTTGTTTTATTTAGGGGCGACAAGCCACCTTGTTACGCCATCACCTGAAAATGGTGGGCAGATTTTTACTGAGTATGTGGCTGCTATGTTTGGTCCTGCCGGGCAGGTGGTTTTGGCTGCAGTTGTGTCACTGGCCTGTTTAACTACAGCCATTGGTGGCATCAGTGCTTTTGGTGATTATATTAATGATATCAACCCGAAGTTTTCATATAAGAAGGTTGTATTTATTTCGGCTGGAGCCTGTTTGGTTGTAGCAAATATAGGATTGTCACAACTCATAGCGCTTTCCATTCCTATTCTTATGGCGATTTATCCCGTCGCGATAGCACTTATATTACTTACTTTGGTCTCAGACCGATTAAGTAATCCACGTTTAACTTATAGTGCAACACTTTTGGTGGCTCTGTTATTTGGTTTGTTGGATGGCATGTCTGCCGCAGGTCTAGATATTACTGTATTTCACTCCATTCCTTTGTTTGATCAAGGGTTAGCTTGGGTTATTCCAACTTTACTAACTTTTGCAGTAACGGCTGGCAAGCCTGTTCGACGGTCTGTGGGCGATATTGTTATTGCGGAGAGTTAATCTTTTCTTACCAAATAAAAAAGTGACAACTCAATTTTGTTACTGAAGCTGACACAAGCCCTGTAGATATTCTATGGGGCTTTTTTATTTCTGTCCTCTCCCCCATATGGGCGATATCTTCCCTTCATTAAGCTAAATAGAATAGCTCTATCAAATGCGCGCTTTGATCACTTAAATATAAAAATAAAACTAGGAGACAATAATGCGTAAGCTCATATTCACAATGATGTGTCTGTCTTTAACGATGGCTGCATCCGTTTCTAATGCGGGTACTTATACCAAAACTAAATACCCTATTGTACTGGTTCATGGTGTTACCGGGTTCGATACCTTAGGTGGGTTAATTAACTACTTTCATAAAGTCCCTTATAACCTGGAGCGTAGTGGCGGCAAAGTTTATACCGTCAGTGTATCGTTCGCGAATTCTAGTGAAGTGCGTGGCGAGCAGTTGGCTAATTTCATATCAGGCCTAGGTGAGAGCAAAGTTAACATCATGGCACATAGCCAAGGTGCACCAACCTCTCGGGTAGCCGCTTCAATTATCCCAAATAAAATAGCGTCTATTACCTCTATTAATGGTGTTAATTATGGATCAAAGGTCGCGGATGTTGTTCGGGGTATTATTGAGCCTGGAACTTGGACTGCTGGCGGCCTGAATGCTATTGCAAATGCACTGGGCGGACTAGTTGGTGAACTTTCGTCTAGTAATAATCCTCAGGACGGAGTTGCCGCTATGGAAACCTTAACAACCAGAGGCACAATAGCGCTAAATGATGCCTTAGGATGGAAAGGTGTGAATCGCACTTACTGTAGCGATTCTTCTGAGAATGTATCTATTAGTGGCAATAACATAAAAATGTTTTCCTGGAGCGGAAAAACACCTTGGACTAACGCTTTAGACCCAGCAGATGCATTTTTATTAATCACATCGAATGCGTTCAAATGGGGTGAAGATAATGATGGTCTAGTCGCTTCTTGTGCAACAAAAATGGGTAAAGTGATTAGTACTACTTATCAATTGAATCATGTTGATGCTATTAACCACTTATTTGGTGTTCGTTCTATTTGGACTAACCCAATCTCACTCTATCGTAGTCAGGCCAACCGCCTTAAAAATAAAGGACTATAAGAAATAGGCCCTAGGCAGGGGGACGAGTGCTCCCTGCCATTTTTTAATTCAGTAAGAGGGGTAGCGTGTGAGAAACGATAAAAAACGAATTAGGGCTATTGGGTTCTGCGGTATGTTGGTGCTCGCAGCAACTGCATTGACGCTAATACCAGATGAGCAAGATGCAGCTAGTGTTTTTTTGAAGGTAGCGGATCGTTCACCTACTAGCGAAAAAGTAAAAATAAAAACTACGTTAGCTATAAAAGATAAGAAGCAAGCAGGCGAAAAGCTGTACGCGAGAAACAGTGATTTACCTGTGATGGTATCGACACCTAAAATATTGCCCCATATATTTGCAGAATCTTTGGAAGGCACTGAGATTGATGGTCAACTAAAAGTTGATGCCTCTGGAAACTTAGTGGTCGATTTGGAAGTTAAAGATTTTTTTGATTACTTCCTCAATACCGTGGGTGAAGTGTCGCCTGAAGTCGCCGTTTTTGAGATGCAACAATTAGCTGCGAGTCACCTTCCTCCTGAAGCGGTTAATCAGGCAATGAAAATACTGGGTGATTATTTGGCCTATAAAGAACAGGCTATGGAGCTCATGTCACAGCCTATGCTCCCCAAAGATCAGCAGACGGCTACATATCAATTAGACACGCTCGAACAGACCTTTCAAACAATGAAAGCACTGCGTCGACAGACCATGAGCCCTGACGCCGTTGATGCATTCTTCTCAATGGAAGAAGCGTATGGTGAATATACACTGGCCTCGATTAGAGTGCAGAGTGATGAGTCACTCACAGAGAGTGAAAAAGCCGAATTAGTGTCCTTTCATCGTGAAAAATTACCCCCCGCTATTCGTCGAACAGAAGATCACGTTGTTGCCGATGCAGAGAAGCACCTAGTTATCCATCAGGCTATTAGCTCTGGTAGCGAAGAAACCCTTAAGCAGCAATTGGTTGATAATGCGTATTCGGAAGAAGAGGCGGCTGAAATTATTGCGTATCAAAGCCAGCAGCAAGCATTTGATCAGCGATATAAGGTTTATCTTGCAGAGAGGCGTCAGATGTTAAGTGCTGGATTATCAGATCAAGATCAAACGGAGCAGCTGAATAGTTTAAGATCACAACATTTTAGTAATGAAAAAGAGTTAACTCAGGCTAAAGTAAGGGATCTAAGAAGTTAAAGATCAGCTATTCTAAGGATCTGAGCCCTTAAAGAATGATTAGCCTATGCCCCAGTGGATAAAAAATCTTAATGAAAATGACGTTAAGCGAGATTTAGCTACGGGGTTTAGGTACTTACGGTTTTCATCACCTATAGAATATGTCTATCAGCAATATTTTCATCAGTGGCTGCTTAAGCGAGCACGTCCTGTAGGCTGGATAAGCCTGATTATTTTCTTGTGCTATTCAGTTCTTGATTATCACCTGTTTCCTGAATTTGTATCGCAATGGACTATTGGTATTAGGCTGTTCTTTATTTGTCCTATTATCTTGATGGTCATTTGGCTGTGTTATCAGCCTGTCTCGAATAATCTATTTTTTCGTATTTACAGTCTTGGGTACTTTTTGGCTGGTCTAGCGATAGTGGCTATTATTATGGCTGCACGTCTACAGCAGGTTTATATGCCCTATGATGGTTTACTGTTGTTATTAATGTTTGGCTACTTTGTTATGGGGGTTCCGTTTTTTTATGTGGTTGTTGCTTCGTGGTTAATTATGCTGTCCTATTTGGCGATGGGTGTTTTTGCAGGCATAGCTTCGCAAGAGATTATCTACAATAGCTTTTTCCTTATTACGGCCAATATCATTGGTGGGCTAGGTTCTTATCTACAAGAAAAATCACAAAGAAGGCACTTTCTGGGACAGTTATTATTAGAGTTCTCTCATGAGAAAGCTAAAAAAGAAAGTAAATTAAAGACCACGTTGGTGGCCACAGCCAGTCATGAACTCCGGCAACCGCTTCATGCAATGAACTTACTGGCGGAGAATTTATCTGATCAGCTAAGCAATGAAAATCAGAAAAGTGTGATGGGCCGTTTGCAACTTTCCATTAAACAGCTTCAGGATCTACTGGGGTCTCTCTTTGAAATTTCACGCTTAAGTGTGGGGGTGGTTAAACCTAGAAAGAAAAATATAGATTGTGGCTCGCTTATAAGAATGCTTGTTATGGAGTATCAGCCAAGATGTCGTGATGCTGGAATAGAGCTTGTGGTAAAAGGGGATGAATCACTTAAGGTATGTACTGATCCATTGCTACTTACCCGAATACTTCGAAACTTATTAGAGAATGCTATTAAGCATAGTGATGCATCGAGCCTTTCGTTCGTTTTGGGTTTACACAATAATCAGGTAGAGGTTGTGGTGGAAGACAATGGTGTAGGCATTGATGACTCACAACAACGCGAAGTGTTTAAAGAGTTTAATTCATTGTCGCGACACGGTGGAGGCCTAGGGGTTGGGCTAGCTATAGTGAAACAACTAGCTGACCTTTTGGGTATAAGTCTTAGCCTGAAATCATCATTGGGTAGTGGTTGTGTTTTTACATTAATACTTCCCAGGAGCAATACACCGACGGGTTTGAACGATGCAGAGTTTATGAGTGACAGTATTGATTCATTGGTAGCGATCAAAGCTACTCCAGGTGGCAAGCGGTTAATGGTGGTTGATGACGACCTCGATATTTTAGCTTCAATGACAAGCTTGATGCGTGGTTGGGGTTATGATGTGATTGCTTTTGATAATCCAGAAAAAGCCTTGAATTCGGTAGTCAATGAAAAGCCTGATGTGGTGATTGCAGATTATGAGTATTTGAATATTAATGACAACTTTAACGGAGCAGAGCTCATTGGTTTGCTTCGCCTGAGAGCTAATCGAACAATACCCGCATTATTACTTTCTGCTAACACTGAATTGGGTCTTGAAGCCAAGGTTGATAAAAACAGTATAGTTGCCTATAAACCGCTAAAACCTGCAAAGCTGAAGCTGATTATTCAGCACTTGTTGGACATGGCAGAGTCAGTGAAACCACCGGTATTATGATGGCAGCAAGTCATGCTTAGCCGCTTTTTGGACGCATTCCGTACGGTTATGAACCTTTAATAACTGAAATAGAGTTTTTAGATGCGTTTTAACCGTGTGCTCGGTTAACTCCAGTCGTTGGCAGATACGTTTATTGGGTAAGCCCTCAGCTAATAGTGAGAGAACTTCTAATTGGCGAGGGGTTAGATTGAATGTCTCTGACAACCTAAAGTCTTCTTGTGGTGCTGTAACGTAAAAAGCAGGTAAACACTGCTCCCCCTGAAGAACTTGCTCTACTGCTGCAACTATACCGCTACTGTTGTTGGCCTTGCTAATAAACCCTGCCGCGCCCGCTGCCAAAGCAGACCTTACATCGGAAGGCTCTTCAGAAGCCGAAACTATAACCACCGGAATAAATTTTTTTTTAATTTGAATAAATCGTAAGAGCGACAGCCCTTGCCCGTCTGGAAGATTGAGGTCGAGTAAAATAAGGTCAAAGTCTAAATTACTGCTAAGCACTACTTTGGCTTCTTGTGTGCTGCCAACTGAGTGTAAATCAGGTTCAGATGGCAGCTTCTGTAATGCTAGAGACAAACCTTCAAGAAACAGAGGGTGGTCTTCAACAATAAGAAAACGCACTGCGGCTGTTTTAGGCACAGTATTGATGTGTTTCATAATGATCTCTGATTATTTTTATTTTTTGTGATTTTAATGTCTAAAGATATGAAAATCGTATTGTGAGTATATATTGGTTAGTAAAATCAAAGTGTGATTATGGTCGGTTTTGTGTGATTACCAACAGCAGGTTTTATGACTTAAGCTATTCTTTATGTAATGTTGAGTCCCTACCATTGTGCTTTTACTTAGGGCTGAACATAAAATACTAATAAAAACGGGGTAAATAATGCAGGGGTTTAAGTTTGAGTATCACCAGAGTCTATTGCTGGTCGCCCTATTATCTGGTGCAGGTAACACGTTAGCAGAGGAAAAGGATAGTAATGAATTGATGTTATCGGAACTTCAGGAAGAAATTCTTTGGCTTCAGGAAGAAAACTACGTTACCACCGCCACTAAAACCCTTGAAAATATCAATAAAAGTGGTGCCACTGTATCGGTCATAACTGCTGATGACTTAAAGCATATGGGGGCGCGTAATTTGATGGATGCGCTTAAACGGGTGCCGGGTTTAGGGATTAATCAATTTAACGTGGGGACGTCAGCGGTAGAGGTTAGAGGGGTAAAAACCGACTTTGGCGAAAAAGTATTGTTTTTAATTAATGGCCACCCAACGAACAATAATCTGGTTAATGGTGGTGCGCACTCTTCTTACAATAACTTTATTGTTGATGATATTAAACGCGTTGAAGTTGTTAGAGGTCCTGGTTCGGCTCTGTATGGAGCCAATGCTTTTGTAGCGGTGATTAATATTATTACAAAAGAGGCTGAAGATATTAATGGAACGAACGTTTCCGTGGGTGCAGGTAGCTACGACTCTAAAAAAGTAAACGTGTTATTTGGTGAAAAATTTGATCAGTTAGACTTTGCAGCCAACTTGAATGTCTTTGATACCGATGGTTTTGATGGCGATGTCGAATCAGATGCTATTGGTGCATCGGGAAAGAGTGATTATTGGAACAAACGCTATGATGTTGGTTTTCAGCTGGGTTATGGCAATTACTCTTTACAAGGTAAGTACCTACAACGCAAAAGCGGCCCTTATTTAAGTGCCAATAATGTACTGAATGATGGTTCAGAACAGGAGTACATTGAATATTTTATTGAGGCTGGCTATCAGCGAGCACTTTCAAGTCAATTGGGTTTTTCTACCAAGCTATACTTTGATCACTTTCAATTTGATAATTTGTGGGAGATCTTCCCCGAAGGTTTTACTGATGGAGCAGGTTTTACCTACCCAGAAGGTTTACTGCTAAGAAGCCCGATTGAGCATGATAAAACAGGGGCAGAGGTTCAGTTTGATTTTCAGCTTAATAACCAGCACAAGCTATTGAGTGGACTAATGGCTGAGCATCAAAGTCAATACAACGTAGAGCTTTGGACTAACGGCGGGTCTGGACCCTTGCAAAATATTTCAGGAGTGGCGAATTGGAATGGCAGCCATACCAGAAATATTAGCGCGGCTTATCTGCAAGATATATGGGATATGAGAGATGATTTACGGGTGATCATTGGCGCACGCTATGATCACTACAGTGATTTTGGTGGTTCATTTAACCCTCGCTCAAGTCTTACTTGGGAGTTTTCAGAAAACTATAATCTAGTGACAACGTATGGCTCTGCTTTTAGAGCGCCAACCTTCGGTGAACTCTATAATATCAATAACCCGGCAGTTGTGGGTAATCCTGATGTTAAGCCGGAAGAGATTGAAACGTTTGAGTTGGGGGTAAATGGCGATATTACCAAACGACTGAACTTTCGTGTTACGGGCTTTCGAAATAACATTACAGACCTGATTGCAGCCACGCCATCAGAGACTGCAGTAAATGTATCCGGTAATGTGGGAGAGCTCACCGTAGATGGTGTTGAAATGGAAGTAACATCAAGACTAAGAAGTGGTTCCAGCCTTTCTCTTAACTATACCTATCAATATCCGATTAATGAGCTTACTGGTGAAAGGGCACCTGATGTTCCTTTGCATAAAGCCAATGCAGCCTTTAATTATCGCCACTCGCAGTATTTTAATACTTATCTGGGGCTTTTATATCGAGGAAGCCTTAGCAGAGCAAAAGGAGACACTCGGCCAGATGTTTCAGACTTTGTCACTTTGGATTTGGCGGTGACATTGCAAAACTATATTAAGAATTTGGAAGTGAAAGCTTCAGTTTATAATCTATTGGATGAAGATTATTTTGACCCATCTCCTTCAGGGGTTATGGAATCTGATTACCCTAAGCCAGGAAGGAATTTTATGGTTGAAGCGAGTTATAAGCTTTAGAGCAAAAATATAAGAATACTACATTGACCATAAGGATAATTTTAATGCGTAAACTAGATAGAAGAGCGGTAGAAAAAATCGCCAAAGGCGCTTGTTTTTTAGGTAGTGGTGGAGGTGGGCCGCTATCAATAACACCCTCAATTATTGATAATATTTTTAAAATCACCGATGCCATAAACGTTGTTGATATACATGAAGTGCCAGATGATGCGGGAATCGCAATTTCAGCAGGCATGGGTTCACCACAAGGGGCAGCGGGCATGACCTTTGATACTGCGCCTAGTAAAGCTTTTGATACTATTGCCCAAACTTACGGAACACTCAGCTATGTTGCGGCTATTGAAGTCGGTGCGGCTAACAGTGTTATCCCAATGCTTGTTGCTGCACATAATAATATTCCATTAGTTGATGCTAATGGCGCAGGTCGAGCGGTTCCTACATTATCATCAACTACCTTTGCCCAAGCGGATATTCCTGCTACGCCCGCTGTTTTGTCTGCGGTAGGGATTAAAGGAAACCCGGTTGTAATTTGCCCACAAGGAGAAGATGCAAAGAAGGTCGAAGAATGGGCACAAAACGTTCTGACGACCAACTCTGACTTTGCACAGCACAAAGCAGGAGCCGTCGCACTTTGGGCATTTGACGGAAAAAAACTTAAAGAGGGTAAAGGCGATACGGCAACTGCTATAGGTGGCTCTTTAGAACTTGCTGAAAAAATTGGTAACGCGCTTGATTCTCAAACCCCAATAGAAAGTGTCAAAAACATTCTGGGTGCATCTGATAGTAAATATAGCTATCTTGGCATAGGAAAAGTTGTTGCCATCAAAGAGGAGTCAGTAGGGGCTTTAGATGGGGGGATTGTTGAAGTTGAAATGAACAATGGCATTATTGAATTGCCTTACCTTAATGAATTTTTAGGTGCTTTCAATTGGGATTCAGAAAACCCAACCTATATTTTGGGGCCAGATATGATCTGCTGCATGACTCCTGAGGGTGAACCTCTTTCAAATCCATCTATTAGCAGTAAATTTCAAGAGAGTGGGTCATTTGAAATGGCGATATTCTCAATACAAGCCGCTGCTCCCATGCGTAAAAAAGCGATGTTTGATTTATTCTCAAACCATATAAAAAGTCTTTATCCGGCCTTTAGTGGAGGTTATAAAGAGCAGGGGAAGCTTACGATGAACTGGGCATGGACATGATTTAGACAAATACTACTCTTCCACAATCCTATTCACGGAATCCAGCGCGCTTTCATTGAGTTTCATCTTGTAGGTGCGCACCTTCTTCAAATTCAAACTAATGTTACTACCTGCAGGAAACTGCACCATACTCCTTTGTTTGGCCGTATTTTGAGTCACATTTTGTACGATCAGCGCTGCTTGCCTGCCCGTAGTAGGCAGGTCTGCAGAGATACTAAGAACGGCCCCCATATCAATAAAAAAGTCGTTGTATGAGAAAACAGGGATATTCTGACGGGCCGCATTTTCAAATAGCAGCTTTGCATTACTAGTAGATGCTAATACGAGCGGGTCTGAGATCAGCCACAAGGCATCTACTTTTGGTAGCAGATCTTTAACTTTACTCGCCAACTGGCCTTGATAATTTATTTCCTCGGCAATAATCTGCACCGACAGCTCATCTGCAGAGCTTATGACATCGTGTATCAGCTTTTGATTTTTCTCACTATAAATCACCCCGATTTTTTTAGTTTCAGGAAAAAAGTATTTGAACCAGGTTAATTGCGCTCCAGGTGCAACTTCACTGGCTACGCCGTAATAATTTGGCTGAGTGCTAAAGCGGCGCCAGTTAAGAACAGAGCTGAAAACTACTGGGGTGTCTGGATCAATATAATCAATGGAACCCAGGGCTTTGGCTCCGATACAATATATTGCATCGTAACTTTGTTTATTTAGTAAGTCTTGTAATGTATCTACAGGATGATTGTCTTTTTCTAAATCAAGCGTACTAATGTTGCTTCCCTTTAAGGTTTCCATAAAGGCGACTTGAGCAATACGGTAACGTTCAACAGAGTTATTCGTATTCACCACAAGAATACGGTTAACAGTTGGATCATCCGTCATCTTTGAGTCAGGTATATTGGCACACGAGGCTAATAACAAACTGAATAGACAATATAATATTCTCATTATTTCTGTGACCTCCTGTCTTTGGTTTGTGCTGTACTGATGCCTTGCCAATCATCGAGTCCTAGCATGTGCAGTCCTTGTTGTCCTTTTTTGCTTTGGCTCATTTGCTTTAGCACATCGATTGTTTCTATTTTTCCTGGGGAGTGGATAACGACTAAACGTTTTAGGGGTAAGCTTTCTCCCAATATGTTTAACTGTTGATGTTGCTTTTTATAGAGGGTTGATAACTTTTCCAGACTCAATTTGGTGGTTAATGCCGCATCGGCCAAATCAAAACCAACAGCCATTAAGGCATCAATATCTTTGGGTACGATGAGGATATTGAGTTTTGAAAGGCTCTCTGAAGAACGGTTTGGATATATGCTCGATAAAATTGAACGAGAGTATTCTATTGTACCGGAAGTGGCGATGGTCATTGCTTCAGGATTAATACTTGATAGTTTGCTGACCAGTATTTTTCGGTAGGTATCATTTTTATTTTTTATGCCTCTTAGGGCGCTTACAAGGGGGCGCGTTTTATCTTCTATCTGCTGAAAGTGCCAGCTAGACATGATGAATGTAGCCTTGTGATTATTGCTAATCAGGCCCTCAAACGTTTCTTTGCTATTAACGGGTTGAAACCGATAGTTACCTTTCTCTTTAAGGTATTGATCGAAGGTGCTTTTTAGAATAACGCTACGGGTGGTGTTTATTTCAGGGTTATAAAAATAGATGGTGGTTATTTCTTTGCTATATGCACCCGAAGGCAGCCCTACGAATGAGAGAAAAAGAAATGCGACGGTCAGTAAGCACCGCGGTAATGTATGCACAACTATTGGACCAATTCTATACAAGTTTTGTCTTCTTATTATCGAACTTTAAGCTACTATTTAGTTAGTTTAGGCTATTTTGACGGTAGGTGGATGAATAAACCTTATATATTGTGCGTAGATGACGACAACACTATTTTAATGAGTTTGAAAGCGCAGTTAAAATATTGTCTGGGTGCAGAGTTTAGTTATGAAATTGCAGAAAGCGCGGAAGAAGCGTGGGAAGTGATTGATGAGCTAATGGAGAGTGGTGAGCATTTATCTGTCATTATTTCTGATTGTCTGATGCCTCAGATCAAAGGCGATGAGTTTTTGATCAGAGTGCATGAAAAACATCCAGATATCGTCAAGTTGATGTTAACAGGTCATGCTGATGATGAAGAGATGATGAAGCATCTTCAAACCCATGCAAACCTAACTGCTTGTCTCACTAAACCCTGGAAGAAAGAAGAACTTGTTAGTATTATTTTAGCTGCACTGGAGAAATAGTGAGTAAACCCGTAATCCTTTGCGTTGATGACGAACGCATTATTCTAAGTAGTTTAAAGAGCCAGTTGCTGAACAGTTTGGAGGATTCCTACCAAATTGAGTTGGCTGAAAGCGGTGAAGAAGCACTTGAGATTATCGAGGAACTCCGTGAAAGCCAAACAGAGTTGCCTCTGATTATCGCTGATCAAATTATGGGTGGCATGTATGGAGATGAGCTACTTACTCGAATAAAAACGCTCCTGCCCCAAACCCATAGCATTATGCTTACTGGTCAAGCCTCCGCTGAGTCTGTTGGAGAGGCTGTTAATAAGGCCGGGCTATTTCGCTATATAGCCAAACCTTGGGAAGAAGAAGATTTACTGCTTACGGTACAAACAGCTTTACAGAGTTATAACCATCAAAAAGACTTGCTACGTCAAGACTGTTATCAAAGTGCGATTAATCAAATTCTTCAGCTGGTACTGGCTCCCATCTCATTTGAAGAAAAGTTGTCTCAAGCTCTGGCCGTTTCCTTATCTGCTCGATGCTTTTCCCGTATCAGTAAAGGCTCTATATATGTGGTCGATATAGGCCTGCCAGACTCAGAGCAGTTAGAAATGAAGTTAATCTCACAAGCTAATCATGGTGATGTGCCCAGTTATGGGAAAGACTTTAAAGAAGCTGACAAGACGGTTCAACTGGTAAGTGAAAGCTACTACAGAGCCCCCATTCTATTACAGGATCGGGTGCTAGGTTTTCTTTATATTTATGTATCGCCCTCCTATTGTGACTCTCCACAGGCAAAAGCCTTTCTCTCCTCTGTTTGTCATACTTTGGCGGGGATGATTCGAATATGCCAATACAATTTAACACTGGAAAATCATAGTGCTCAGCTAGAGCAATTAGTGAAAAAGCGTACGGAAGAATTACATCAAGCCTTGCGTAAACAAGAGCAGCTCAATGATATATTTTTAGAGGCAAATAAGAAGCTAGATTACTTTGCCACAACAGATGAATTAACGGGTTTGATGAATCGCCGCTGTTTCTTTGAGCACGCAGATAGGGAGGCGTCCAGAGCTCAGCGTTATAGTCGAAAAACCATGCTAGTAATGTTGGATATTGATTTCTTCAAGGAAGTTAACGACAGCTTTGGCCATCAGGCGGGTGATTGTGTGCTTAGCGAAATTGCTAAGGTCATGTCTGATAATATTCGTGAGCACGATACTATTGGCCGGGTGGGTGGAGAAGAATTTGCCATTGTTATGCCTGAAACCGATATGAAGGAAGGTGAAGAGCTTTGCGAACGTATTCGCTTGGCTGTTTCTAGTACCGAAATTATGATTAGTTCTGTGGGGATTTCGGTGAGTGTAAGTATGGGGGTTTCTGAAGTCAGGTCTGATGAATTAACCATAAGCGGAGCCATGATTAGAGCAGATCAGGCACTATATGACTCAAAGCATAAAGGCCGTAATTTGATTTCGCGGAATTAGGAGATACCACTACGTGCAGGTAGGGATACGAGGGAAATTATTACTAATACTAGGCTGCATCGTATTTGCTGTACTGAGTGTGCATGCCTACTTACAGGTAAGCTTGCAACGTGCTGCTTTTGAGGGTGAGCTTCAGAAACGAACCAACTTATTGAAAGAAAATCTTTATCAACGTGCACATTCTCAGGCTGAAACGTTAAAACGTTTAGTCGCAGAGGATATTGCCTCATACAACCTATTCTCCCTTACCAATAAAATTCAGCAAACAGCTCAGGGCACCCCAGAGCTTGAATACGTTATCGTGCTAGATAATAAAAATAAAGTATATGTTCATACTGCGGAGCCAGAGCAGCAGCAAAGCCTTTATATAGAGTCAGAACCAATAGGCGATCAGAGTGTCAGAACCTCGGATCATGGAGATATAATAACCCTAACGGGCAATGCTGATGAAGAAACCTTTATGGAGTATAAGCTACCTATCAATATTGGAGCGAGTCAGTGGGGGTATATGCTTCTGGGCTATTCGCTTGAACAGTTAAACGAGCAGATTATCCGGTCACAAAAGGAAAGCGAAGAGAAGCAAGAAAGCCTGACTATTAAAACGGCTTATATTGCTGCGTTTATGCTATTAATTGCTTATATATTGATATCTCACCTGTCTCAACGCTTTGTGTCGCCCATTATTGCACTTAGTTCATTTGCGAAGGATTTAGCCGAGGGCGATTTCACAAGAGCCCACCGCATTACTTCAACGTCTCATGATGAAGTGGGTAGGCTGACCCATAATTTTTCAAATATGGCGCTTAAACTTGAAGCAAGCCAGAAACAGCAAGTGGAGTATAATCAAACCCTTGAGAAAAAAGTCAGTGGGCGAACTGAAGAACTCAATAAAAAAAATGATGAGTTAATACATGCGCTTAAAGGCTTGGAAGAAAGCCAGCAGCAACTTATACATTCTGAAAAAATGGCAGCACTGGGTCAGTTAATTGCCGGTATTGCACATGAAATTAATACACCCTTAGGTGCTATTCAGGCCTCTGTTGGTAATACACGTAAATATTTATCTTTATTTAATGAAGGGCTTCCGACCTTTCTGGCATCAAGCGGTGCAGCTGAAAAAGAATTTTTATGTGCTTTATTGGCACAAACTCAATATCAACAAACCATGAGTACACGGGAAGAGCGCAAGGCAAGACGTGAACTGGTGAGAGTGCTTGATGAGCATAATGTAGGTAAAAGTGATGAGCTAGCTGATATGCTGGTGGATATGAATTTGCATGAAGACATTACCCGCTTGCTACCCTCTCTATCACTGACTGAAGGTTTCAATATTGTTGAACTGGCGCACCGAATAAGTGGTATTGGCCGCAACAGCGAGACGATTCGTACAGCGGTAGGACGAGCATCAAAAGTTGTTTTTGCACTTAAGCATTTTGCCCACCATGACAACTCTGGCAGCATGATTTCTAGTGACATTAACCAGGGAATTCATACCGTGCTGGTGCTTTATCAGAGCTTACTGAAACAAGGTTGTGAAGTTATTGAACATTTTGGGGCGTTACCGGTTATCAATTGTTACCCCGATGAGCTTAATCAGGTGTGGACTAACCTAATTCACAATGCTCTACATGCCATGCAGAATAAAGGTGTGCTTACGATAGAGACTAAACTTGAAGAGCAACATATTATTGTAAGCATTACCGACAATGGCTTAGGAATACCGCTTGAGATTCAGCCAAAAATATATGACTCATTTTTTACCACAAAGCCCGCGGGTGAGGGCAGTGGTTTAGGGTTGGGGATTTGCAAGCGTATAGTGGATAAACACCATGGCACGATTGATTTTACCAGTGAGCCAGGAAGAACCACCTTTATGGTGATACTTCCCGTATGTTGATGGTTCAGCTGCTGTTTAAACTATAAGTCAGCCGCTACTTCCAACTCTTTAATACCGTTCTCAAGGTAGTCTAGCAGTCGCTGCATTGAAGGCAGTGTTCGACGACAAGCAGTTAAACCAAACTCAAGCTGATTCTCATAACTGAGTAGCGTAATATTTAAGGCGATACCGTCCACTGGAATAGAAACAGGATACATTCCTTCAAGCTTCGCCCCATTCCAATAGAGTGTCTTTTTCGGACCGGGCACGTTTGAGATAACGACGTTAAACGCTTGCAACTTAGGCGCTAGCCCCGTAACAAGATTTAGCCCCGTTGGTGCCATGGTTAGCGCTGTGTAATTTAGAGCCTCTTCTTGATTCATCGAACTCATTCGTGCTTTCCCTTCTTTTATCGACGCCTTGATAACTTCCAGGCGGTCAGAAGGGTCAGCGATATGAGTGCCCAGATTTGCCAGAATCATGGCTATTTGGTTGCCACCTTCGCTGTTATCTGTTCTAAGAGAAACGGGCACCATAGCAATCAGAGGCTGATCAGGTAATGCATGTTGGCTGATTAAGTAGTTGCGTAAAGCGCTACCGCAAATAGCCATAACAATATCATTAAGTGTGGCATTCATTGCCTTGCAAATTCGTTTGATTCGATCAATAGAATAAGATTGAGCGGCAAAACGACGAGACCCGGTAATGGGTTTGTTTAAAATACACTGCGGCGCCTGGAAAATGGATACAGCATCAGGGTTCTCATTAGCCTGCTGTATGGCTTTATATGCTTCGCGAATCACAGTCGGAATGGTCGCAAGTTGTTTTCCGGCAGAGTCACTTAACTGAGTAAGGCTGCTGATAAGATCGCTTGCTGTAGGCGTTGAAGGTGTGCGCTTTTGTGGTTCCATTGCCCACCAAGGTGGTAAATCCGTAGTGCTAGGGTCTTCTGAAAGCGCCCTAACAGCCATACGCATGGCAGAGATACCATCAATCATAGAGTGGTGAGCTTTGTTATACAGTGCAAATCGACGACCTCGCACTCCTTCTATCAGGTGACATTCCCAAAGGGGTCTTTTACGATCCATCAGGTTACTGTGCTCAGCTGAAATATGCGTTAGAAGCTCTCTGATTCGACCTGGCCGAGGGAGTGCTTCATGACGAAAGTGATGCTCTAAGTCAAAGTGATCATCTTCCTTCCAATAGTAGCTACCAAGCCGACGCACTAAGCGTTGATTAAAGGGTGGCTGTGGCTGAGAATAAGCGCGTAGTGATTCCGCTAGTTCGGTCACGTACTTGGGCCCGGCTCCTTCCGGAAATGAGAAAAGTTGCAAACCGCCTACATGCATGGGTTGCTGGCGTTTTTCCAACCAGAGAAACAGCTGATCTGCTGGAGTGAGCGCTTTCATTTATAATGCTTCCTTTGCTAATTATTATTGTACAACCGTACTATTATTTTCTTGTGATATTGTATCTTTGGATTGTGAATATATCAAAACCTAGATATATAATAGATCTTTTTCGTATACCTGCGGCTAATTAATATGAATGAGTCTCCAGAAAAAACAACTATCGATTCTTCTTTTTCTTATGATGAGTTGCTAGATGCTTTGGTTGAAAAAGGGTATTTCATTGCGGATGATTTCTTATCTCCTGAGTTAACCCGTGCGCTGAGAGAGGATGTACTCAGCTTAAATCAGCAAGGAATGGTTGAGGCAGGAATAGGCCGAGGGGAGCAGTTTCACTTGGATAAAAGCATACGTTCAGATAAAACCCAATGGCTTGATGGCTCTACTGCAGCCCAAAAACAATTTTTAGCGCAGTGTGATGAGCTTAGAACAGAAATAAACAGGCAATTGTTTATGGGACTTTATGATTATGAAGCACATTATGCGGTTTACGAGCCTGGCAGCTTTTATCAAAAACATCTTGATGCTTTTAAGGGGCGTTCAAATCGGGTGTTTACTAATGTTGTTTATTTAAATAATCATTGGGAAGATGGCTGGGGCGGTGAGTTGGCTGTATATGATGAAAATGATCAGTTAGTTGAAAAGGTTTTGCCTAAAGGTGGAAGGGCAATATTTTTTCTGAGTGAGCGCTTTCCCCACGAAGTGCTTAAAACAATGAAGCAGCGCTTAAGTATCGCAGGCTGGTATCGGGTTAATAACAATACTGGCAATCATATTGATCCTACCCATTAATAGCAACCAAGGTATCAAACTGACTAAACTGAGCCTGATATTTTAATACTCTATTTACATAGTTATACGTTTCTCTAGGCGCCTTCACCCAAAGCACCCACTTCATTTCTTCAACTGTACGAGGTGGGTTCTTGGCTAGAATTTTACGCTTAACATTAACGGGCCCCCAGTTATAAGCTGCTAAAACCAGCATTTGCTTTAAATCTGTATTGCTAATATGAGCAAAGTGGTGCTCGTCCAGCAGCTTCAAATAGGCACTACCTAACTGCAAGTTAGTGTATGGATCTTTGAGTTGTTCTACAGTAGGGGTAAAACGTTTCTTATAAAGACGATAATAAGCATCTCGACCGGCTGCAGTAGCAATTATCTGCATTAACCCAACTGCGCCTACATGGCTTTGAATACCTGCACGGAAGCTAGACTCTGCTTTGGCAACGGCATAGATAAGGCTTTCGTCAACTTGTTGCTCCGTCGCGACTCTTCTTATGTGCTTCTCAAAAGGGAATGCATCAGCCACATAGGATGACTCATCCTCATCATTTACAGGGTCGGACCAGGTTTGATATTCTGCAGCCTGCTGGTCTGCATCAATATAATATAAATCGGTTATAGGGGCAGAGCGGAAGCTTTCAACAAGCATCAACTGCTGGTTCAATAATATAGATAGAGAGAACAATGCAGCGGAGAAAGCAATAAAAGCGAGGAGTGTTTGAGGGCTTATACTTTCTTGTTCCTGGGCGATGATTAGCTGCATTTTGTTAACCTCGTCACGTTATTGGTGTGAATTAGATTATCCCTGCTAGTTCACATAAACGCGATATCAAAGTTGTTAACAAATGCAAAATGTAAAATAATACGGGTTCTGGGGGACCAGATTTAAACAAAACATGGACGAATGTACCGCTGAAAAACCTTCAGTGTTGTATGTCAGTTGGTTAAAATATCGGCAATTATGTATATAGATTGATTATCTATAGCTAGACAATAGTTGCTAGAAAATAAAAAAATTACAGCAATCAAGGAATTCACAAATGATGTACGCTTATACCCTACAAGGCCTGAGCCCTGAAAATAATGTTCTTACCGTTAAGAATAATACTGTTGTTGGGCCATTGTTACACCTAGACCTTGCCTTTGTTATGCGCTCTGGCCGAGTTGAAAAAATGTTTTCTCCTGAAGATATTGAAATACTGACCCTAGCAACAGGCCTGGAAGTGACGGCTTCAGCAAGTGGTGAGCAAGAGACTTTAATAGAGTCTACTCCAGATGCTATGACTAAGCTTAGGTTGGTTGCTTAATACATTAATGGCATCGAACTACCCAGTACCGTCCAAATCGTGCGAAGTTTGCTACGAAATCAAAAAAAGCCGGTTTATTGCTCGTGCTGTATTTGCAGATACCCGAGAGCAAGCAATGAATGAGCTTGCTCAAGCTAAAAAAGACTATCCTGATGCTCGGCACCATTGTTGGGCTTATCAATTTGGTAATCCAAAATCTGCAGCTAGTGCGGCCATGTCTGATGATGGTGAGCCTAGCGGCACTGCAGGAAAACCCATCCTTAATGTTCTACAGTACAAAGATGTGGGCGATGTGATGATCATTGTCACTCGGTATTTTGGTGGAATAAAACTGGGTGCTGGTGGCTTGGTTCGTGCGTATTCTGCATCAGCTCAGATGGCTATGGATGAGCTTGAAACTGAGCAGCAAGTAGTTCGTGACTCATTTGAGTTAATGTGTGACTTTAATCATGAACAGCCGATTAGGCATTGGTTGGGGCTACATGACGGGGTCATTGAAAATGTTACTTATGCTAATAAGGTGACTATGAACCTTGCTTTGCCGGGCCTAGAAGAAAATGCTTTTCGTGACTATGTTGCCAGTATTGGTGGTGAAATAATTACTGCTGATTAAGGTTACTCTGACCATTTCAGGCTAATGCCAATAACATAAAGTGGGTCTATATTGTCAGTATAAAAATACTGGCTTTCATTTTTGTTTGACAGGTTTTTGGCTGAAACAAAACCCTTTACTGAATTGTTAAACTGGTGGCTGACGGTGAAGTTAGCGTAAATGGCAGAAGCAAACTTTTTAGTGCCTTTGCTTGGCTCAAGGATAAAGGTGTGGTTGCTCATGTAATAAGCATTAGCGTTAATGTTCCAACGCTCCATAGGCCGCCAGTTAGTGTTAATGCCTCCATAATAGTCTGGAGTGCCTTTATTGTCGGTATCAAATAAAACCAAAGGCTCTGAACGTGTTTCAAACTGATCTTTAACATCGGTATCTTGAGCCGTTAGATAGACGTTCATATCCCAATCTATTTCTTCGTAGTGCCAATCTACTGTAATGCCAAGCTGAGTGGCTTCTGTGGGGAGTGCTTCCCTTAGATTTGTAGTGACGAATTGGTTTCCGTCAAATTCAGTACCTTTGTTAATGACAGCCGTAAAATCTTCAAGTTCACTGTGAAACAACTCGATATCAAGCCAGTTATTGAAGTTAAACTGATGCCGCATACCTAGCTCAAACGTAGTTACAGTTTTAAGATCACCTTCTTTATCCCCCTTAAAATCAAGTCGCTGAGTTGGGTTGTTGGGCCGGGTAAACTGAAGATCCAAGTAACTATCTAACATAAACGGAGAGCTATTAGCTGTTTGTACTGAGGCCCTTAGCAGCGTGTCATGACGCAGTTGATAATTACCTATAACCTGGTAACTAAAATACCCATCCGATGGCGTGTTGTAGTCATCATATCTGAGTGCGACGATGAGCCGATAGTCAGGTGCAGGGAAGTATTCTGTTCTTAATAGATAGCCGGTATTTCGTAGCGTATTCTCACCACCTATAAACGAACCGTCATAGGTTATGTTTTCATAGCTAATCCCGGGGCGAATAATCCATTTTGGCAGACGGTAGTCGTATTCTAAGGATGCCTGATTAATAGCCAGATCATATTTAAAGTCTGAGAACCCTAGTGTTTCCTGGTTTCCCCATTGATGACTGACACGGAACTGAAGGTTGTTGTAGTTAATTTTTGCGTTCACTGCATCAGTATTTGAGTCATTCACTGTAAAAGGTATTGTGCCTGCGTTGAGATGAACTTTTTGCACACGGGAGTCTTGGTGACTAAAACTGAAATCATAAACGAGCATTTCAGAGGGGTCATTGTTTATTGCCAGTGTTACCGCTTTAACCTCTCTTGCTTGCTCGGGGTCAGGATAGACATCAAGCCCAGGAGGGAAATTAATTTCATCGAAGGGCAGGTATTCATCATCAGCAAAGCTGTAGTAAGTTGACTGGTAACGATCTCGCTGGTCAATAAAACCACTTAAGCGAATATGTGATGCTCCAATATTTTGTTCTGCGGCTATATGTCCTTTTTGGGTGCTATGAGTGCCTGCTACTAAATTGGCTTCAGCCTGAGGGTTTCCCTTTGCTCTTTTAGTAATAATATGTATAACCCCATTAACCGCGTTGGGGCCATAAAGCGCACTAGCAGCCCCTCTAATCACTTCAATACGTTCAATATCATCTATGCCTACAGGGAGTGTTTCCCAAAATAGACCACCATCAAAGTAGTTATAGACAGTGCGATTATCGATCATTACCAAGGTGAGCTTGTTGCTCAGGCTTGTCATCGTTCCGCCCGTGGGTGTGTTGTCAAAACCTCTTATATGGACCTCAAACTGACCGTTTGTTTGTTCACGAACAATAACGCCCGGTACTAGCTTTAAGGCTTCCGGAACGGTTAATATGCCAGCTCTTTTGATTTGTTCACCTGAAACAACACTCATTGAAAGGGGGGCACTGAAAATATCTTCCTCCCTTTTTGATGATGAGACAGTAGATATATTACTGATATCTTCTGATACGCCATAAAATAATTCATCAGCCTGCACGTTCAATACTGAAACGTGTGCAGTGATAATGCTACCGATTAAAAATTGGCAAGCAGCATTATCACGCAGGCTCTTTGCAGCCACAATAAATGTAGTCTGTAATCTCTCCATGAGCCTATTCATGACCTTTTATTACTCGTTTATTATTTACAGTATTTACCGAACCGGCATAGAGGTCTGCAATTTTTTGAATGCTGCCATCAGTTTTCATAATTTCAATTTCTTGTGAAAGTACTTGTATTTGAGGCTGGCATTCTGATTTTTTTGAGAAGGCGACATAGAGCGCCTCTCTGGTAAGAGGTTTGGGTAGTGCGACAAGTGCTTTATCTAGCTGGAGCTTTCTTAATTCACTTAAGCCACTGTGTAAGTAGAATATTCCATAGTCTACTCTTTCAGCCGCCACCATTTTGAATAGACTGCTAGTATCGGTTGCATCTTCAATAATAAGGTTCTCAAAAGCGTAGTTATCTACATTCTGACCAAGGCTCATCCCCCTTATTTTTATACCGTTCTTACCAATGAGGTCTTCTAAATTAGTAAATTGAAACTGCTTTTCAGCACGCACAAAAATTCGAAACTCAGAGTAAAAGACAGGGCTGGAAAAAGAAAATATTTTCTCTCGTTCTTTGGTTTTGAGTGCACCGGCAACGATGTCTAGTTTGCCATTTCTTAGATCATAAAGTATGCGTTTCCAGGGTGCTTGGTTATTGAGTTCGGCTTTTATACCTATGCGACTTATTGCTTGAAAAACAATATCACCAATAATGCCGTTATTGCCCATTGTGCCCGGTGGTAGCTCACCTCGATAAAAATAAGGAAACCAGCTATTGGCTCCGTTGACCTGAAATTTCTCACAGGCGTAACCGAGCCCGCTTAGGAGCAGGCTTAATAGAAAAATGAATACTTTAGCGTTACGGGTTCTGAACCATTCCATCTAAGGCCTCATTAGATAAAATAGTAAGTGGAAATTTAGCTCTTCTTCAGTATAGATTGTTTTTTGGGATTCAGTGATAAATGTATGGGCTACAGTATGTAGGACGTTAGTGATAAACTTGAAACTATCTTCTTAACGATGTGGCATTGGTATGTTACCTAAAGGGTTAGCATATAAGAGTCTGGCTTGGCCTGTCAGTGAGCTTAAGTTTTTAACTGATATAACATTTATTGATAGAGTCGGGGAAAGACAGTTCAAACAGACTATTTTTGACGAAGTCTTTTCGGTCATATCTAGTGCTCGTCATTTCATTTTGCTGGATATGTTTCTATATAATTCTTTCAAGCGAGTAAAAATAGAAACCCATAGAAAACTCTCATTAGAGCTTACACAAGCTCTTTTATCAGCAAAAAAAAATTATCCATCCATTCAAATTATTGTTATCACTGACCCAATTAATACCCTCTATGGTGGGCTACTATCAGAACAGTTTGAACAATTAAAAGCGGTAGCCATTGAGGTTGTTGAGACTGACCTTGAGGCACTGTCTGACAGTAACCCTGCATATTCCTTCTTTTGGCGAAGATTCCAAAAAGTATTAAATAATCCGGGGGGAAGATATTTACTCAACCCTTTTGGAGAGGGGCGCGTTGCACTTCGTAGTTATCTGACAATGTTTAATTTTAAGGCAAACCACCGAAAAGTGTTGGTCGCAGATCAGGGTGATCAATGGGTCGGTCTTGTCACCTCGAGTAATCCGCATGATGGCAGTTCAGCACATCACAACCAAGCGGTTAGTTTTAATGGTGCAGCTGCAGTTGATCTTCTGAAGTCTGAAGTTGCAGTATTAGCGTTTTCTACAAAAAACCGACCATTATTACAACAACTACAACAAAGACTTGATAAGTTGGTTGATCAGCAACCAAAGTATGTTAAAGGTGATAAGAGCGAGACAACACTGCAGTTAGTGACTGAAAAACGTATTAAAGAAGTTGTGCTGAAAAGAATTGATCAGTGCAGTGAAAATGAATCAATAGCGTTGGTGATGTTCTATCTGTCTGACAGAGAGGTTATTGAAGCCCTGAAACTAGCACATAAACGAGGTGTTCAAATAAAGCTATTGTTAGACCCCAACAAAGACGCATTTGGATATCCGAAAAACGGTATCCCCAATCGGCAGGTCGCATGGGAGCTATATCAGTGTGGCATTGCTATACGATGGTGTGATACTCACGGGGAACAATGCCACACAAAGATGATGTACGTTTATAGCTCAGCACACAAGCAAGCCACCTTAGTTGCAGGTACAGCTAATTTCACACGGCGTAACCTGGAAAATTTTAATCTGGAAACAGATGTGGTTGTCACTGGCCCTGATACTTCGTTATTTTTTAAGCAGGTGAAAATGTATTTTAATACAATGTGGAATAACACACCCGACATGCAGATAAGTGTCGGCTATAGCCGATATGGTGAAGATTCAGTGATTAAACGAAAACTTTATCAAATAATGGAAGCGACTGGGGTCAGTACTTTTTGATTGTTACAGGCTTAAAACTACTATGCACCACATATTGGTGCATAGTAGAGAGTTAGTTATAAGCCAATATTAGAAAAATTTAATATTAACGTGGACTCATAATATTCGTCACCATCTTCATCTATTTGTGCTTGTAATTGTTCGGTATTGATTACCGAAATGAGAATGCTTGAGTTATTTTCACCGCTTAAAAATAGTGACCCCCCAGGTAAGTATTCAGAGTTATCACATCGGCTGCAAAAAAGTGGACTTTGGGTTGATACGTCGAAATATCCAAGGGTGCTAATATAAATGCGTCCGGAATATGACTCTGTAAATAGAAGATTACCTTCTTCATCCTGGGTGTATGGGCTAATTATAGAAACAAGATTTTCGAAGCGTAAACTTTCAGCCGTATTATTGTCTTTCGTATCAAAATTTACTGAGACTGTCTGTGAGCCCGTTTGGGTGTTAAATTTAATTCTGATTTCACCAGTGACTGTTTCATCAATTGTATCGCTAGATATTCTGAAGTTTTCATAAAATATTTTTGAGTCTGTTGGGAAATCAAAAGTTGAATCATAACTGATAACTTCCATTGTCATCTTACCGTTTATCGTTTCACCATCGTCATCGTTAAAATTAGTGTAGGTTAAAATAACAGTCCCTGTTACTTCCCCATTCGATAGGTCTTCAACATAAAGTGTTCCACTGTTGAGTCCTTGAATAGTTTCAGTGGTTGACTGTGAGCTATAAGTATTTGTTTCACCCTCTATATTTGTCATGCTGGTATAACGAATAGAGCGGTTATTAATCTGTTTTTGAATGGCTGCCGGTAATGGTTTAGATAAAGTTTGTGCCTGAACTGCATCTGATGCAGAGCTGTTTGAGCCGCTGAGTAGAACTCTTGTTAATGTCTCTGCATTGCTTAGGTTAATTTGAACTGGAGTCTTTGCTCCCTGGTACAAGCTAGTATCTTCTTCAGTGTTGTTATCAATACTCTCTGATGATGAGCCACCGCTGCCGCCACCACCACAGCCTGCTAAAACTAAAATAGTAAAAACTATCCCTAAAAGTTTAAATGTTCCTTTATTCATAACATCCTCTACTGCATGTGTTATAACTACTTACCTTAACTAACTTATAAATAGTATTTTTTAGTTGGTCTGATCCATGATTGAACGTACATCCTCTGAAGGCGGAATTGTAACAAAATGTAGTCGTGCTAAATTGATTTAAGGAATGTTTTGGTTGATTAAATTAAGGCAATTTTTCCGGTGCTTTGTGGGTGTGGCAGTTGTTTAATAACGAGCTGGAAAAGCGCTACTTTGATGCATCGGTAAGCCAAATAGCACTTTAGTCATATTAGATAAAACTGCTATCATAAAACCCATAATTAAATAAAAAGGCAGTAGTAATAGCAGGATGCTCGATACTTCAGAAGAAATAGAGACCCCGGAAGGTGTTGATCTGGTGGTGGTGCCTGCGGGTGTCATTGTGCGCTGTCTCGCTTATTTAATTGATTTTTCTATCCGTGCTGTCATCTTTATAGTTTTAGCGATACTTCTAGGCTGGCTGGGTGATTTAGGTGCTGGCGTATTATCTATTTTTGTTTTCTTGCTGGAATGGCTCTACCCCGTTGTATTTGAAGTATTTATCAATGGAGCCACACCAGGTAAAAAATTAATGAAACTGCGGGTTATTCAGGAAGATGGCACTCCGGTTAGGCTTTCCAGTTCAGTGATTCGTAACCTATTGCGTGTAGTTGATTTTTTACCCCTTGGTTATCTCGCCGGTTTAGTGACGATGGTGTTGTCAGGTAACTTTCGTCGATTGGGTGATTTGGCCGCCGAAACGATGGTTGTTTATGACGATAGGGTTGTACATGATGCCAGTGTTGTTCAAGAAGATAGCGCGGATGTTTACTCTATATCAGAGCACTGCCAGCGACGCCCCTTACCTATGCCGTTTAAGTTGTTTGAACAACAGGCGATTATCCAGTTCTCTCAACGAGCGGCTGGTTTGTCTGAAGCTCGTCAGTTGGAGCTGGCTAATATACTTTCGCCTATAGTGAAAGAGACTAATCAACAGGCTGTTGACGCGCTTCATGAAATTTCAAATGAGTTGATAGGTCGGTCTTCAGGTGAGCGGGAGGCCAAGTCATGAAGCAGGAGTTGTTCGAACAAAAAAATAAGACACACTGGCTCTCTTTTACAGCCATGTTAGATGCGCTGGAAGCAAGGCGAAAAAAAGATAAGCTGAACCTGCAGTCAGCAGACTTTCCTGCGAAATATCGCTTAATCTGCCATCATCTATCCATTGCAAAAACACGTGGTTATTCGCCTCAGTTGATTCAGCACTTAAATGAGTTAATGACGCGAGGCCATAGGCAGTTGTATCAATACCGTAGTTTGTTTTTTTATCGTTTTCTGGAATTTATCACAACAGGTTTTCCACAATCCATACGTCAAAATTGGACGTACATTTGGATCGCATCAGCCATTTTCTACCTGCCAGCTATTTTGTTGTTTTTATTGGTTATGGCCTTTCCTGATCTTATATACAATGTGTTTGATCCTCATGATGTGGCGAGATTTGAGTCGATGTATGATCCCACCTCAGACCGCATTGGCCGAGATCGGCAGTCTGATACCGATGTAATGATGTTCGGACATTATATTGCGAACAACATTGGCGTGGCCTTTCGAACCTTTGCCACGGGTTTGTTATTTACATTGGGGAGTCTGTTCTTTCTTTTATATAACGGCATTATTTTTGGCGCACTGGCTAGCCATTTAACCATGCTGGGCTCAGGCGAAACCTTTTATACCTTTGTGGTAGGGCATTGTGCGTTTGAATTGACGGCCATTACTTTCTCCGGTGCAGCAGGCATAAAACTGGGATTTAGTGTGATAGCTCCGGGCTTAAGAACCCGAGTACAAGCGCTTAAAGAAAGTGCGAGGGAATGTGTTTCCATCATGTATGGCGTAATACTCATGTTGCTAATGGCTGCGTTTGTTGAAGCATTTTGGTCATCTAATACTTCTCTAGCGCCTATGATTAAGTACGGCGTGGGAGCGACCCTTTGGGTTCTGGTTATTTTGTATTTTTTCCTTGCTGGAAGGGCTAATGAATCCAGGTCGGTCTTATGAATCCTGACAGTATGGTATTTGTTGCAAAGCCGAGAAAGGGTTATGAAGCGCTTGATCTTGGTTTCATCATGGTTCGTCAGTGGTGGAAAACACTCTATGC
>Ga0209707_1000088_pt1 | contig 58999 bp, 50 predicted proteins | sample EN4Hudsemesocosm_FD_184630 | JGI IMG/M metagenome (GOLD analysis project Ga0209707, IMG submission 184630) | Methane-oxidizing microbial communities from mesocosms in the Hudson Canyon - EN4B Hudson Canyon (SPAdes) (version 2) | ecosystem: Environmental > Aquatic > Marine > Cold seeps | place... | reverse complement strand
AACCTGACAGGCACGGGCTAGTAATACTTCTTCCGTGATCGTTTTGCCTTGCTCGTCAAGGTCACTGACATTGGAAATTAATAAATCAACTTGTGAGGCAATATGGCCGACTAAATAGCCTTCTTTCTGCTCGCCAAGGTATTCATCCATACTGACATCTGAAATGGGCTCTGCTTCCGTAGAGCCATAAACAATTCTTGCATCCGCTGTAGGAAATGCTTGTCTAATACCTTGCGCTAACGCTTTAGAAACTGTTGCCCCACCGACTACAATACTTTTAATCTCAGAGACGGTATTTAAACCCTCTTGTTGCTGGCTTAAATAGTTTACTAAAGCAGCAATATAGGCTGGCGCCCCACTTAAGCGAGTTATTTTATGCTGACGAATCTGGCCAATGACAACCTCGGCATTTACTTGCGAAGGTTGCGCTAGATCGACCTTAGGCATAATGGTGGTCATACCACAGCTCAGGTTATGCAATACCATCACCGGAAAACAAGGGCAGTCAATATCATCAACTTCATCAGGCCAATGATCACGAATCGCTAAATGCTGCTGAATTAAACTAAAATGTGTTCTGTCTGCGCCTTTAGGACGGCCAGTACTACCCGATGTAAATGATATGAGCCCATGATCTGTATTAGAGCGCTCTATGCCCTTTAGAGTATCGTTAGTATTGGCCCGCTCGGAAATCACTTCATTGACTTGATCAATAATATTGCGATAACCAAACCCTGAACCATCAATGCTAAAGCGTTGCAGTGGCCAAAGAGCAGGAACCAACCAGAACAGCTTGATCAATGCTTTCATACTAATAATAGCGCTCGCATTTGAATCACGGATCGCCATTTGGATCTTCTTTCGGCCCATTCCGGTATCAATGAAAACAGCGACAATTCCCAACGAAAATAATGACATTGCAATCGCATAGAGCTCTTTACTCGGCTTAAGTATGACGATAACTCGATCGCCCGCCTTCCAGCCTTTCTTTTGCCACAATGTCTTATAAGCTGCAATTAGGCTGCTCAACTCGCCATAAGAAATAGACGCTTCTGACAAGCAATTTTGCCCATCCATCTGCGGTAACTGCAGTGCTATTTTATCGGGAGTATTCTCAGCATTTTGAATAAAACGACTGATAAAGTTTCCATTATCAACCATATTATTGTTCCTCTATACCTGCGATATCGATCAATGATTTAGTATATAAAGCGTAATTACGTGGCACAAAATCCTTATTCCCATCCGCTACTAACTTATAATAGATACTGAGTGATGGGTTGTCTTCTCGCCCCATTGCTCCAGCCATATGTTCGTAATAGGTTTGCGCAGCAGAAGAAATCTTCATGATCATTAATGGAAATAACCCATAAGCTCGATATTTATGTGCGATTCCTGTGGTTTTAGCTAATAGCAACCTAGGCTGCTGTAATAAAGGGTAATGCTGGTCAAAACTGATGTCGGTACTATTTAATAGCTCACCCTCTTGCTGCCCTCCTTGATTTACTAAACTGCCGTAATCAGGGTACGTGATAAAGAATGCAGCTATTTCACCGTCATTATCTCGGACGAGCATCGAGGTTTTAGGGCACATTTTTTTAGCAAAACTTTCGCCACACTGAGCTTTAAAGTTCTCCCAACTAATTGGGGTATAAGCAAAGTTTTCACTAAAGATAGAATCAACGAGCGGGTACAATTTCTCTAAATTTTCGAGCCAAACTTTTTCATTCAATGGTTCGAAATGAAAAACACCGTCCAACTTCTTTTTCATCATTTCGAAAGAAGGTGCCAATTGCTCCACTAAATTTGGCAGGTTTTGATTGATCCCCGTCAAGTATTTATATTTTATGTCATAACCTTGACCAGCTAATAATTCTGGGTAATAACTTGGGTTATAAGGCTCGTCTATAAAAGGTGCTTGTTCGAAAGCATCGATTCGCAGGCGATTATTTTGGTAGGTGGAAAAGTTAATAGGGCCATAGACTCGGCTCGCCCCCTGCTCCTTAGCCCACTGTTCAAATTGTGAAAATAATAATGAAGCAATAGCAGCATCATTCACTGTTTCCCAAAAACCAAAATAGGCGACAGATTCATCCTCGATACTCAGCTCTGGGTTATAAAACCCAACTAGGCGAGCTTCTTTGTTATGAACAAAGACTTTTGCAGTACTGCGATCAAAATAACTATTCTCTATCGAAAATTGATTGCGTATCTTTTCCTCATTCTCAGGGATCCAGTTCGGATCCCCTTGATAGATTTTTTTAGTTAATTGAAAAAACGATTCTGGCAGATAAAGATCATCAATAAGTTTACTCATGATCGACACCTAAGCGTTCAATTTTTCCAGTCGTGCCATTCATACGAACAGGCTCTCGATCTTGCAATATCTTTGTTAACTCAGGTACACCAACAATAGCAGGAATACCTAATTCTCGAGCAACAACCGCAGAGTGAGATAAGGTTGAACCACGCTCAACGATGATACCTCCTGCCGTTGGAAACAAAGGAGCCCAACCTGGATCCGTTCGTACAGTACACAATATCTGACCGTCTAGACTCAGTTCATCTTCCGGCGAGAAAATTAAACGAATTTTTTCTTCGACAATACCAGGGTAACAACCCGTTCCCTTTAGTTGCGATGCATTTAAGTCCACATCTTCATTCTGATGTGGATACTCAAATTCGTTATTGCAATATACAGCTCCTTTCGTCCAGAAATGATGAGGCAAATCTTCCGCTTCATAAGATGCAAATTCTTCTTTACGAGAATCGACCAAGGGCTGCAAATGAGTTTGTACTGAGCGACCATCTTTATAGGCATAGATCTCTTCTAAGGTTAAATAAAACACATCTCGTGCTTCATTTAGTTTGCTATAGAATGCTAATTGCTCACCAATCTCGACATAAATATCTCGATATAATCCGAACATACGAGTACGAGCTAAACGCATATTTTCTCGATTGCGAATTGCATCTCGTAATGCTGCCAGGTCTTTATTGAATTTCTTTAGCGCACGCCCACCAAGTTGTTTCTTAATCACTGGGATTACGGCTTCTTCTGCTTCGCCACGGAACTTGGCTTCATTTTCAGCCAATGTTTCTAAGGTTAAATCTGGCTTAGCCAAGAAATTCTTTAAAATAGCAAACATAAAGGATGAATCTTGACGTAGGGTTATCGATTCAAGTTTTAACTCCCCCATTGTACGGTCGCCGTATAATTCGATGTACTCCTGACATTGCTGATAAAATGTTTCATCTTGAGTTTGAATAAGCCCCAACAAAACATCATTGTCATTATTCAATACCAGTTGTTCGGTAGCAGAACTGTTACGCAGATAATCGCACATTCTCAGCAAGTACTTCGTCGGCTCTGTACTTTCAATACCTTCTTCACCAGAGAGTAAGTTGTTTTGTACAACCTCTGGGTTTTCTACGGATATTTTATCTAACCAGCGATGCACTCGGCCATTCATCATCATCACGTAGAAATCATTGACGATAGGCGTCGTCCAGTTTTCCAATAAAGCTTTATCCAAACGTCTGCTTTCGGATATCAACTGACCAATGGTCAGTGTATGCAAGGTCTGTCGGTTAACCGATTGATATTCTTGCTGGAAAAGCGCACGAAAATCGAAAACAAGTTTATCCATTTTGCGAAAACGGCTCATCATTGCAAATAACGCTCGCATGATTTGCGGTATTTTCTTCAGTTTATCTTTGGTTGATAACTCTTGGTCTTGAATCAAATCAACGGGGTCGGTTAACCCCATCATTCGCTCCATATCCGACTTATTGGTCTTGAAGGAAGGAAGAAAAAGTAATCCGCGATACCAGTTATTAATATTGTAATAGACGCGGCCATGTACTAAGCCAAGCATATTCTCCAACATACCTTGATTCGCTTGTACCGTGGCTTCATTTACTCCTAACAATCTCATTGTTTGCTCATAAACCGTTTTATAAGCTCTATTGGCGAAACTAAAAGTTAGAGGTGTCGTTACACCACAATAAGATTCTTGAATATTGGAGTTATCCCAAACGACAACATCATCTTGATCAGAATTTAACGGGGGTAACATAGTGACAGGACGTGCCTGTAAGATGTAAAACTGATTGTCTTTCAAGCACCATTCAATGTCTTGCGGAACTTGATAGGTTTTAGCGACTTGCAAACCTAAATCACGTAACGCTAGAACCTGTGATGACTCTAAACAAGCAATGTCTTGCTTACTCGCTTCAACAGCAACTTCTTTAGCACCATGAGATGACGTTTTATCAAAAACAAACGATGTGTCTTTGTTATTGATTTGAGTTTCAATTGTATTATCAAACAGGCCTACCGTAGTTTCATCAGTATTACAGGCACCGGATACGATACCTTCGCCACAGCCCCAAGTCGAAGATATCATCGCTTGTTGACGATTCCCTGTCGCAGGATTAGCTGTAAACATAACCCCTGCGACGTCAGCATCAACCATTTCTTGAATGATGATGGCAGCACGAATATCGGTTACATCCAGCCCCTTATGAATGCGATAAGCGAGGGCGCGGTGATTAAAAGCACTTTGCATAACTTTGATAATCGATGCAAATATCGCTTCTTCGCCCTGCTGGTATAAATAAGAATCCATTTGCCCCGCAAAAGAAGCCCCTTCCGCATCTTCGCCTACAACAGAAGAACGAATCGCTAATGAAGTATTATTCATAATTTCAGCGGGCAAGGTTGCACGTAGAATAGTTTTCACTTCTTCGATCAGTGGTTTTTCACCAATCGCTTGTTGAATATTAGTCGCGACTTGAGCGATAACATCATTAGAGACTGTGCTATTAGCGACTACACCGTCTTCTGTGCCTAGTTTAGCCAGCTCTTCTTGCACCCAGCTTTTTATATTTAATGCATCTAGCTGCTGAACAAAGCAATCAGTGGTAAGTACCCACCACTTTGGAACGGGTAAACCTTGGCGAGATAACCACGCTAAATTTTTAGCTTTACCCCCTAGCAAGTTTTCATCAATTTTTACCGCTTCAGCTGAAGTTAAAAATAAATTAGTCGTCATTTATTTTTCCTCCATAGCAAGCATACGAGCATTTTCATTATCTAGTAGCTTGCGGAAAGTTGCTTGAACACGATCCATGAAGCCATAATGTCTAAAGGTATGCGCCATCGCATACATAGGCAGGCGGTTAATAACCAAATCCCAAAGACTTAGTGTAAAGCCTCGACGCCATTGTTTAGCATCGATGCTATGTCCAACTAAAACCTCAAGTTCGATACGGTGCTGCTCAATATAAAGCTCTACATCTTCAGGCTTAAAGTCAGGCTGCAGAGTAAATACCAAGAGTTCAGCTAAATCATGCTGAGGAATATTAACAGTGGCTAATTCCCAGTCGTATGCGCATAAAGATAACCCACCCTTATCCTCGCTATTAACAGGCGTTTGACGACGGAAGGCAATATTTCGCGGGTTAAAATCATTATGAATAAGCGTTTTTGGCATTGCATCTATTTCGCTATACCAGTCTTCCATGCTATATAAACGATCACGGAATCGATTTAGGTCGTTATCACTGAACCATTCTGGAAATTCTTCCGCAGAATGAGCTGCAAGCATTTCCCACAGACGCGTCTTTTCAACCATATTGGCAGACGTTGGCGCATCGATGATCCAATCTTTTTCGGCTAACTCATCTTCTTTTTCATACCAAATAGAGTGCACTTCTGCGATGCCGCGAACAGCAACCTGGATATGTTCTTGAGTCCAAGCAGATGTATCATCTGCACTGTCCATCAGTTCCATATTTTCCATTAGCTCTTGCACGATAACATAGGCTTCGCGACTTTCATCTTGCCAAGCCAAGTAAGTAACGGGAGCATTATTTACAAAGCGCTCATCCGTTTGTGCCATGACCGCAAGTTCACGCTTATGACAGCCTTTAAAACCAATACCATTCTTAAATTCATTATAGGCATGAGCTAAACGTGCATCACACATAGAAGCCATGCTATTAAGCATTAAGATAACTTCATCATCTAACGGCTTTACTTTAACCATCACCTTCTTAGTTTCAGACAAACCTGCAAGCTTAAGGTCGAAGGGGTAGTGGCCTACCAGTTTATTAATTTTATGCGCTGTCAGCTCAGTAATAATACTGCTGCCTTTACTGTCTAATTGAAGTGACTGCACATTTTCAACATTAATGTTTTGGCGTTGATAATAAGACTGCATGGCGCGAGTAAAGAAATCAGCATTAAGATCCCCTAGCTTTAACCACTCAACCGGACGGTTACGCCCTAGCTTCTCATGTGCTCGAGCAAATTGATCGCTGGCAATCGCAGATAGAGTAGATAAATCTAGCGCCAAGCAGAAACCTGCAATGACTTCGGCTAATTTATGAGAGCAACCCGGCCCTGCACAGCCAATTAACTCTAAGCATTCTTTTTGTTGAGCAAGGCTAGTACCACCACCAACACTACCAACAACCAAGCTTGGTAGACGTAAAGTGGCATAGACTTCATTATCATCGGTGAGTTCTAGATATAACTGGCCGATAGAGGATTCGTGAACACAGGCAATGTCTTGTCCTGTGGCGGTAAATATTGCGCCGATAACATTAGCAATATTAATATTCATACCAATCATGCCAGAAGCAATACTGCCCCCGATAAACTGGTTATAAGCCGTGAACAATTGTTTTGGAGTCACTTTTAATACTTTCTGACAAACGTCGTCAGTTAATAAACATTCCGCTAAAACACGAACGCCTCGGCCTTTCAAGAAAGAGTTATAAGTTACTTTCTTATCATTGGATAAGTTCGCTTCAATCATGAAGTTTTCGAATTCAATACCTGCAAATTGCTGCATTTGAGCAATCACCCATTGGCATGCTTGCCAAGTGCAGGTGGTCGTCATATTTTGACCCGCCGCATCACCGGTTTCATATACAAACTGAACGTGAACGGTGCGCCCCATCAATTCGGTATTTACTTCAACAAGATTGGCATAGTTAGAATATTTTCGAGTTTGCTCAGCAATTTCTGAGTAATGATCTTTAACCCATTCAGCAAAAAATAACGCTGAGTTTAGGTCTGTCAGAACAAACACAGGAACCCGCAACATACGCTGCCCGATAACTCGCACATTAACACCACCACTACGAGATAAAGCGGTCGCACCACGGGTTGCACTGGCTAACAAGGCACCTTCAGTTGTTGCCATCGGCGCATAAAATAAACCGTCAGCATGGCCACCTTTAATATGCAAAGGACCAGCAATTCCCACAGGAATTTCTACAGAGCCTACTAACGCTTCAATATTACTGACTAAAGCTTTAGCTTCTAAAGTTGTTTCTGCTACGCGCTCAAGTTTCGCTTCCGTATTATCACGCACATACTGCAAACGCTCTAAACGTGCATCTTCGGTATACAAGCCACGGGCAGGAATTTTAGGCAGTGTGAATTCATCATAATTCACATCGGTAACTGCCTTACCATTCTGACGCAGTACATAACTTAGCTGCCATAATAAACGGCTGGTTTCTTCGTCCTTTTCATTGCGTAAAACTAAGCGGACTTTACGCCCTTTTGTTGTCTCACGCTTTATCAAGGTCAACTGAGTAAATTCGAACGTTTGCCCGAAGATTTCAACTTGCACCAGATCAATTTTTTCATCCGTAACTAGCGGGGAGCATTGCTCGCAAAAGATTGATAGATGGTCTTTAGAAACATCGGCGGCTTCCGCTTGCCAAATATTATCATCATGACGCACTTCAACTTTCGCCCCATGTTCTGTGGCAAATAAGTGACGAGCTTGGGTAACAAGCTGTTGAGTAGCGTGACTATTTAAATTCTGAGTCATTAGATGATGCTCCATGCGATGCCGTTATTGATAAGTACTGCGGTAATAATGACGATATAACCAACCAACATATTCACTGCAACAGCAGCTTCATTTTTTTCTCGCCCTTTCAAACTAGGTGCTTTAACAAAGCTGGCTACTTGTTTAATTGCAAGTGCATAAACCCCAACCAGTGCAATGCCATAAGCCCAAACATGTTCAACACCTAAGAGAGTTAACAACAATCCCTGACTAAGTAACATTGCCGTCACCAAAGCCATTACGACATAAGCGGACCCTTGAGTACCAAATATTTTAGAATACGAATCAACAGTGTCTCGCTCTTCTTCTGGTCCACGGGTTTTACGAGCAATTTCAAAGCAAAAGCCACTAACAAATGCTAGTAGCATCATGACATATAGCGCCGGAGTTAATACATTTTGGATATCGTCACTTGGCGCCGCGATATTAGCTAACCATAAAACGATCAATGGCATAATTAGCATGTGAGAAAAAGCATAGAGCGTTAAACGCTTTTCTAACCACTCTCCGCAGAAAAATTCAGCTCCCATAAGGCAAAGATAGACAAACATAATCAACCAACTTACAGTCGCACTACCTAATGTGTACTGATCAATATGAAAAGAGAAAGCAAGTTGGGCCGCGATGGAGATACCTGCTAATACTTTTAAATGCTGCAAAGTGATCAAGCCACTTTGTAATACTCGCTGTGGGTGGTTTAACACATCCTCTTCATAATCTTTATGTTCATCGAATACACGAATAACTAAAAACAATCCCCAGGTAATCAAGCAATTTATCAAATCAATAAAAGAAATACTGACATTTTCATCCAACGCTGAACGAGCCACAGCAGCACTGGTTAAATACAGTATGAAAAATAATAGTGCATTAGCAAACGGGAAACGCTCATCCATCCAAGCCAGTATTCGCTTGGTAAGAGGATCAGTAAGAGTGATTGACTGAGTTGTCATAAATATTCCTTTGTTTATCAGTTAGTCGGCGCTCACTACTTTGGCCAGCACTCATAATAAGTTTGTGATAGTTATCGTTTATCGAAATTAATCAATAAAATAGGTAAAAATAGAAAATCGATTATCAAAGCAAATACGGCGGTTAATGCCAATAATGCCCCCATCCCATGCGTTGGCGAGAATGATGATAATGCTAATAATGAAAAGCCTGCGGCCAGTACTGTTGTCGTAATAAGCATAGCAACACCCACAGTGCTGAACGCATATTGAATGGCTTGCTCGATACTTTTATGTTGCTGTCGGGCAAATTTATATTTCGTTAAAAAGTGAACCGTATCATCAACGACTAAACCTAAACTCATACAGGCGACAATACTTAGCCCAAGATCAATTCTGCCTGAGGTTAAACCCCAGATTCCATACGCGATAATAATAGGCAATACATTAGGCACGATACTGACAAATCCTAACCGCCAGGATTTTAAAATGGCAATAAGTAGCATGGAAATAAGGATTAGGGCTAATCCTGTTCCTTTTAATAAACTTAGAGTATTGCTGTCAGAGATTTTAGCGAACACCATATCTAGGCCAGTACCTGAGTGAATTTTTAACGCAGGCAGGTTCTTTTCAACATAAGCTAAAATTGTGTGTTCAAGATGAGTTAGTTCTTTCGATGTCGACTTATGCAAATGCACAGTTAAGCGTGTCGCTGAACGATCAATGTTAATATACTGTTCCATTCCCATCCCTAAGGGTAGTGACATCTCATACACTAATAATGATTGTGCGATAAGCTCTCGAGAATCTGGTATTTTAAACGATTGTAAATCATTCGCTTGTAACTTCTGATTGAGTTCCTTCACTTGCAGGGATAAAGAATCAACATAACCCACCTTATGTTGTTGCTGAATCCAGCCTGTCAGCTTGTCGAGCTGCTTTTGATATTCAACGTCATATATACCCTCAGGCTGACCACTTTCAATAACATAGTGAATAAAATTAATGCCATAGAGTTTTTCATCCTGAGTATCCAATGCCTTACGAACGTCATAACTCTCGTCGTAGTATTCATGCCACTGTTCATTAAACTCAAGCTGCATAATACCGACTAAGGCAAAAGTAATGACCAAGATGGACACACCTACAATCTGATCGGGGTAACGCACAATCATGCTGGATAGCTGAGTAAAGTACTTATCCAGAAGAGTATGATCGTGCTTGTTAATATTCTTAGGTTTTGGTAATACCAATAAGCAAGCAGGAAACCAGGTGAGCGCCAATACCCCCGCGATGATCGCAGCCATGGCAACTAAGTTACCTAAATCACGATAAGGTGGTGATTCTGAAAAGTTTAGGCATAACAGCCCTAATGCCGTGGTTATTGAAGTAACAATAATGGGCTTTAAATTTATTTTCACGGCTTCATAAATTGCAGCGTGCTTCTGTAAGCCTTGCTTCAAGTAGTGTTGATAAGACACCAATATATGCATGCAATCGGCAATCACTATGATCATGATCATTGAGGGAACTGCACCAACAACAGGGGTTAATGCTTTAGCACTCCAACCATAAATACCGAATACCGTTGCAACACTCAATAATGTCATCAATAGTGCTAATAGGGTTCCGGATAAAGAGCGAGACAAGAATAAAATCGCAGCAAAAATAATTAGATAGCTTAAAGGAATTAATAACGCCATATCCCTTTCAACCGCCTCGGCTAACGCCAAGTTAATAACGGTACTGCCAAATAGTTGGATTTTGATGCCGCTGTGCTCAAGCGAATCTAGCATTAATCGAGCATCCGCAACAATTCTCTTTGTTGCTTGCTCATCACCATTAGGCAAAGTCAGACTGACAATAACCAAAGCTAACGATTCATCTTTACTGATTAATGCATTGACCAATCGTGGCTGCTGCTGAATATATTGCGATAATTGCTTGAGACTTGAACCATCAAGCGAAGTGTCCGCTGAAATGAAGTCATTGATAAATAGATCATCATCAATGGATTCCAAGCGCTGATAGTTTGTTAATGAATCGACCCTTCGAGCAAAAGGTAACTGCCAAGCATATTGCGTTAGGGAATCTATCAACGTCAGTGCTTGCGGATTGAGAACAGAGCGACCTTCGTCATCCATTTCAACTAAGAGTACGAGGGTGTCTTGTTTATTAAAGTCGGCTTCTAGTTGTTCAAAAGCCTGCAATTGAGGATTATCTGTACTGAAATAGGTTCTAAAGTCTGTGGTGAAGGTTAGGTTCTTAGCACCCGCAATGGCAATGATCATCATCAAGCTCATTAAAGCGATGACCCACCATGATTTGCTATATTCAATGCTCTCTGACGAATTTCTACTAACCATACTTCTGATTCCACCACTGGTTAAATGGCTCAGTAAACTACCTAGATCGTAAAACCCGCCAATAAAACAAGATCTTACAGTTAGCTTACAGTGCACTTACATAAGTGCGTGCATGTTAACGATAAATTTACATTTCCTCCATAATTAATTACATACTCTTCTTGCCTTAACGACACAAATAGGCTAAACCAATACACTTGTTTTTAGTACTTACGCTTTAAAAAATTATTATAGGCATAAAAAAACCGGCTCTCATGTTTCCATGAGGCCGGTTTTTTTATTGGCGATGATCTCGCTTAAGCGTCTAATTTAACAGACTAGCTTAGGAAGCTGATCATAACACCGGCTGCTACTGCAGAACCAATAACACCCGCAACGTTTGGACCCATTGCATGCATTAATAAGAAGTTCTGACCGTTAGCTTCAAGGCCAACCTTGTTCGATACACGTGCCGCCATAGGTACAGCGGAAACACCTGCAGAACCGATCAAAGGATTCACCTTGTTTTTAACCACTAGGTTCATACCTTTAGCCATTAATACGCCAGCCGCAGTACCTACACAGAATGCAGTCAAACCAAGAACCAAGATGCTTAGTGTATCTAGGTTAAGGAAAGCATCTGCACTCATCTTAGAACCTACACCTAGGCCTAGGAAGATAGTTACTACGTTGATCAAAGCGTTCTGAGCTGTGTCGCTTAAGCGATCAACAACACCAGATTCTTTCATCAAGTTACCAAAACAGAACATACCTAATAGTGGTGCTGCAGAAGGTAGACACAATGCCACCATCACTAGTACTACGATTGGGAAGATGATCTTTTCAGCTTGGCTCACTTCACGAGCCTGAACCATAACAATCTTACGCTCTTCTTTATTGGTGAAGAACTTCATAATTGGCGGCTGGATCATAGGAACCAAAGCCATATATGAATAAGCCGCTACGGCAATCGCACCTAGTAATTCAGGGGCTAGCTTAGAAGCAATAAAGATAGACGTTGGGCCATCAGCACCACCGATAATACCAATTGCTGCTGCTTGCTGAATGGTGAAATCCATCAAACCTGCATCTGTTGCTAATACCGCGCCCGCTACCGTACCAAAGATACCGAATTGAGCTGCTGCACCTAATAATAAGGTTTTAGGGTTTGCTAATAGCGGACCAAAGTCCGTCATTGCGCCCACACCCATGAAGATCAAGAGCGGGAATAACCCCGTTTCAATACCACCATGATAAATGTAGTACAACAAACCTGCTGGGCTATCCAAGTGACCATCCGCTGCGTAAACTGCGCCGTCAGAAAAACCGGCACCCGGAATATTCACAAAGATAGTACCAATAGCGATTGGTAAAAGCAGCAAAGGCTCAAATTGGAACTTCGGGTGAATTGCTAAAAATAGCAATAACACACCGATAGAGATCATCGCAAATTGGCCACCGGATAACTGGTAAAAACCTGTATCGTGCCAAAGATTAAGTAAGCTTTCCATGAGTCAGCCCCTTAAGCGATGGTATACAGAGTATCGCCAACCTTAACCGCAGCGCCTTCACTAGTAGTAATACCAGTAATGGTGCCTGCTTTAGGAGCACGAATCTCAGTTTCCATTTTCATTGCTTCAAGAATGATAACAACATCACCTTCCGCAACTTGTTGACCTTGCTGAACTAGAACTTTCCAGATGTTACCGGCTAGTGGAGCGCTTTGAGGCTCACCACCACCAACAGCACCGGCTGCTGGAGCGGCCGCAGCTGGAGCAGCACCGCCCATGCTTAATGGCGCACCATTAACCGCAGCTAATTCTGCAACATCACCACCGTCGTCAACTTTTACAACGTATTCGTTGCCATCGACTGTTACAGTGAAAGTATCTTCTTCTTCGCCTTTAGGCGCAGGTTCGAACGCTTCTGGGTTTCCACGATTTTCCAAGAACTTTGGAGCAATCTGCGGGAACAATGCGTAAGTTAACGCATCATCAATCTTGTCAGCCGCCAGTTTGATGCCTTTATCAGCAGCAAGCTTATCTACGTCAGCAACGATTTGATCCATTTCATTGTCGATCAAGTCAGCTGGGCGACAAGTAATTGCTTCAGCGCCATCCAATACGCGAGCTTGCAATTCAGCATTCATCGCTGAAGGTGCTGCGCCGTATTCGCCTTTCAAGATACCTTGAGTTTCTTTCGAAATTGACTTGTAACGCTCACCCGTCAATACGTTCAATACTGCTTGAGTACCTACGATTTGAGACGTTGGAGTTACTAACGGAATAAAGCCTAAATCTTCACGTACACGTGGGATCTCAGCCAATACTTCGTCAAACTTGTCCGCTGCGCCCTGTTCTTTCAACTGGTTTTCCATGTTAGTTAACATGCCACCAGGAACTTGAGCGACTAGGATACGAGAATCCGTACCGCGTAGTGCGCCTTCAAATTTAGCGTACTTCTTACGTACACCACGGAAGTAAGCTGCAATTTCTTCTAGCAATAATAGATCGATATTAGTATCACGACCCGTGCCTTTTAATGCTGCAACAACAGATTCTGTTGCTGTGTGACCATAAGTCATAGACATAGAAGAGATAGCTGTATCGACGCGATCAATACCCGCTTCTACTGCTTTCAAGATTGTCATATCAGACAAACCAGAAGTTGCGTGTGCGTGTAACTGAACTTCAAGATCAGTTTGTGCTTTCAACTTAGTAACAAGTTCAAATGCATCATACGGAGTCAGAACACCGGCCATATCTTTAATGGCGATTGAGTCTGCACCCATATCTTCAATTTGCTTAGCTAGATCTACCCAAGAGTCCAATGTGTGCACTGGGCTAGTGGTGTAAGACAATGTGCCTTGCGCGTGCTTACCTTGGTTTTTAACAGCTTTTAAAGCCGTTTCAAGATTACGCGGATCATTCATCGCATCAAAAACGCGGAATACATCAACGCCATTAGTGGCAGCACGTTCTACGAATTTTTCTACAACATCATCCGCATAATGACGGTAACCTAATAGGTTTTGCCCGCGTAATAGCATTTGATGTGGAGTTTTAGGCATTGCTTTCTTGAATTCGCGGATGCGATCCCAAGGATCTTCACCTAGATAGCGAATGCATGAGTCGAATGTCGCACCGCCCCAAGATTCAAGTGACCAGTAGCCAACCTGATCAAGTTTTTCGGCGATAGGAAGCATGTCATCAATGCGCATGCGTGTAGCCAGTATAGACTGGTGTGCGTCGCGTAATACGACGTCTGTGATACCAAGAGGTTTCTTAGAATCGGTCATGGGTTATGGCCTTTTCTTCCGTTAACGTTGTTGACGTATAGGTTATCCGAATTCGTACGCTACTTTTGGCGCGTACGATGCTCTTTTACTGCCGCTGCTAAAACTTTTAGCAACTGCGGGTCTACACCTTGAGTCGGTGCTGTAATCACTGCTTGTGTTACAACTTCCGCTTTTGGCGCAAACTTATTTACTATTTTGGACATCAGGCTGGTAGCGAAAATCAGTAATACCAAAAAGGAAAATACTGTTCCCATACCGAACGCCATCAGTTCCAAACCACTTGAAACTAGCTCAGACATGCCGGCTGATCCTCATATAATAATTCACTCGCCCATTTTTCAAGCAAACTTCGCTTCCCTAAACAGGCCAAAAGGCAGGCTAATGTACTGAAAAACGTCCATTTTGACAAGTTGAATGACACTTTTAGACATATTAACTGCACATTTCGCTAACGAATTGCCCCATGTTAACAATTGGTTTAAAAAACACCGACTGCCGAACCTTATTATTAGTCCGTAAAAAATCTGGCAAAGTGTATTCAATTGAACCCGTATGAATTAAAAATTGTAGCTGATTTTGAATAACTGAAGCCTGCTGAATGAAATTATTTCCATCCATCCCTGGCAAGCGCATATCGACGATGGCAAAATCTGGCTTACACTCATCAAGAACAAGCAAAGCCTGCTCTCCACTACTGGCAATACAAACCTGATAACCCTCATCCTCTAAATAAGCCTGAATATTTCCAGCAACACATTCATCGTCATCCACGATTAATATTAGTTCTGACATCGGCAACTCCCTTGCACGACCTTTTAATTATTTTTATGGCCAACTCTTTTTTGCCACAAGGAATTACTGAAAAGCCATTTAAAACACTGAGTAAAGTATTCTTTATTTACAAAATACGAAATTATCATGAGAGAAGTGACGTCACAAAAACGATACGCGACGCAAATAAAACCAAGTAAAAGAGAATGGCTGACAATTTTTCAAAAGCACAAAATAAGACGCAAACAACATTGCAGATCGAGCATAGAACAGAAGGAAGTATTTATTTTTAACAGAGGAGTAAGTGGTGCGCTTGGTAGGAGTCGAACCTACGACCACCTGGTTCGTAGCCAGGTACTCTATCCAGCTGAGCTACAAGCGCACATCAGATCTTACAATACGACAATTTAATAATTCTGGGAAAAAGCAGAGAAATTAAATGGTGCGCTCGGTAGGAGTCGAACCTACGACCACCTGGTTCGTAGCCAGGTACTCTATCCAGCTGAGCTACGAGCGCACAAAAAATGTTTTACAACGATCAACAATACTTTTTAAAAGGATTAAAAAGTGGTGCGCTCGGTAGGAGTCGAACCTACGACCACCTGGTTCGTAGCCAGGTACTCTATCCAGCTGAGCTACGAGCGCACATTGTATCTTGTTGCCAAACTAATGCCTTGCGACATTAAAGTGGCGGAGAGAGAGGGATTCGAACCCTCGATAAGATTTCTCCTATACACCCTTAGCAGGGGCGCGCCTTCAGCCACTCGGCCATCTCTCCTCAACACGGCGCGAATAATACCATGTTTTTTTCTTTTGCATAGCTTTTTTATAAAAAAATTTAAAATTTCTTCATAAAAATTAAGATGTTAGAAGTTTCCGTTCGGTTCAGCTTCGCCATTCTTCTCTCGCTGAATGCGCTGATAAATTTCTTCACGGTGTACTGCTACTTCTTTCGGGGCATTAACGCCGATGCGAACTTGATTACCCTTAACGCCTAAAACGGTTACGGTAACTTCATCACCAATCATTAATGTTTCGCCGACACGACGAGTCAAAATTAGCATTAGATTCTCCTAATCTTTCCATTGTACTTTCATAGTACATTTAATACTTTGCGAACTGCTTGTTTCTAGGGTGGTTGCCTATTCATCTTTCGATACAACTAGGCGAGATGCTTCCCTACCTTTCTATTCAGTATTGTCTACCTTTGACAAAATGAAAGAAAAAGTAGGGAATAATCCAGAACTTTTGGTGCTGTATGGGCACTCCGGCCCATACTGAAGCATATATCAGACTATTGCCTGAATATTACGCTTCTTCCTTGGCATCAAGGTCAAACGCTGTGTGCAAAGCGCGCACTGCCAGTTCTAGGTATTTTTCTGCGATTACAACCGAGATTTTAATCTCAGACGTTGTAATCGCTTGAATATTAATGGACTCGTCCGCTAATACTTTAAACATTTTACTAGCAACACCTGCATGAGAGCGCATACCTACACCCACCATAGATACCTTACAGATATCATCAGTACCAGACGCTTCACGAGCCCCCAGTTCAGTAGCAGTATTCTGTAAAACTTCTAAAGCCTTACTGTAGTCATTACGATGCACTGTAAAGGTAAAGTCGGTAGTACCGTCATCCGCTACGTTTTGCACAATCATATCGACTTCAACATTTGCATCACTAATAGGACACAAGATCTTAGAAGCAACACCTGGAATATCAGGCACGCCTTTCAACGTTACTTTGGCTTCATCGCGATTAAACGCAATACCGGAAATTACTGGATTTTCCACGGAGCTATTCTCCTCCATTGTAATGAGTGTGCCAGGACCATCATCAAAAGTAGAAAGTACACGTAATGGTACTTTATACTTTCCGGCAAATTCGACCGAACGGATCTGTAAGATTTTTGAACCTAGACTTGCCATCTCTAGCATTTCTTCGAACGTCACTTTTTCCATGCGACGCGCGTTAGGTACTACACGAGGGTCAGTGGTATACACACCATCCACATCGGTATAAATCTGTGCTTCATCAGCACCCAGCGCTGCTGCTAGAGCAACACCTGTTGTATCCGAACCACCACGACCTAGAGTCGTGATATTGTTATCGCCATCAACACCCTGGAAACCGGCCACAATACAGACATTACCTGCATCCAGCTGCTTTCGCATAGCGTCAGTATCGATATCTTCGATTCGAGCTTTCATGTGTGAGCTATCAGTTTTAATCCCTACCTGCCAACCAGTAAAGGATTTAGCACCAACGCCGCGCTTTTGTAAGGCCATTGCTAATAAAGCAATCGTTACTTGTTCGCCGGTTGAAACCAATACATCCATTTCTCGTGGAGTTGGGTTATCTGATATACCGTTTGCAAGACCAATAAGACGATTCGTCTCACCGCTCATTGCGGATACAGCAACCACCATTTGGTGACCTGCATCGTGGAAGGACTTAACTTTATCTGCGACATGCTCGATGCGCTCGACGGTGCCTACCGAAGTACCGCCGTACTTTTGTACATATAACGCCATGATTCGGACTTGCTGAAGAAAAAAGGGGCCTAATTAAACACTAAATTGGCTTTCTTTTGAACCAAAAAAGGCGATTGATTCAGTTATCAACCGCCTTTCAGGGTATAAATTGACTTAAAGGCCATAACTTTACAGTTATTAGCCCTTAATTCTCACTAAAGTCTTTTACTAAGCTCTTCACTATAGCTTTGCAACGAGAGCAGAAAAAGCTTCTAGTGCTTGCGGAATACCGTCTGCATTTTTACCACCGGCTTGAGCCATCTCCGGCTTACCACCACCACGGCCGTCTACATAAGGAGCGCATTCTTTAACGATATCGCCCGCTTTAACTTTACCGATCAGATCTTTAGTAACACCCGCAAGCAAGGTTACTTTACCTTCGGTTTCAGCGGCCAACATTATAATTGCAGAACCTAACTTATCTTTCAGCTGATCCAAGGTTGTTTTCATCGTCGGAACATCAGTGCCGTCGATACGCGCCGCCAATACCTTAAAGCCATTCGCTTCAATCGCCTGTGACGCTAAGTCAGAACCTGCAGAACTGGCAAGCTTAGCTTTCAAAGCTTCCAATTCTTTCTCTAATGATCGGTTCTTAGCGATCACTTGCTCAACTTTTTCACCAACATTTTCACTACTGCCTTTAACTGAACGCGCAATTGTATTTAATGTTGCTTCTTGGCTAGCAATAAAATCTAATGCTGCTTGGCCTGCAACCGCCTCGATACGACGCACACCGGCTGCAGCACTGGCCTCAGAAATAATTTTAAATACACCCAAGTCACCGGTGCGTTTTGCGTGAGTACCACCACACAATTCAATCGAGAATTGCTCAGCACCGTTACCGGTGCCCATGGCTAATACACGAACTTCGTCATCGTATTTTTCGCCAAACAATGCCATCGCGCCGCTGTTTTTAGCGTCGTCGATATTCATTAAACGGGTCGTAATTTCACTATTATCGCGAATCTCTGCGTTCACACGGTTTTCGATATCGGCAATTTCTTGCACAGTCATCGCTTCAAGGTGAGAGAAATCGAAACGCAATTTATCATAGGTTACCAATGAACCTTTCTGCGCAACATGCTCACCTAAGGCATTACGAAGTGCCGCATGTAGGATATGAGTCGCTGAGTGATGCAAGGTTGTTGAAACACGTTTTTCTCCATCAACTTCTGCAGTTAATACATCACCAGTTTTAATAGAACCTTCAACTAAAATACCCTGATGGATATGATTGCCACTTTCTTTCACCGTATTTTTAACTTGAAACACGATGCCGTCAGCTTTCAAGAAACCTGAATCACCGGCCTGACCACCCGACTCACCATAAAAAGCGGTTTCATCTAAAACGATTAAGGCTTCACTGCCGGCACCGTCATTAGCAGAGATATTCTCTACTTTTTGACCATCTACAAACAAGGCCTGAACAGAACCTTGGTTGGCTAAATTGTCATAACCTAAGAAAGACGTTTCACCTTCAAGATCTAAACTGGCGCCGCCCTTCATCGAGAAATTACCCGCCGCTCGAGCTGTTGCTCGCTGATGCTCCATGGCTTTATCAAAACCGGCCTCATCAACCTTTAAATTCTTTTCACGAGCAACGTCAGCGGTTAAGTCCATTGGAAAACCATAAGTATCGTATAACTTAAATACAGTCTCACCCGGAATAGTATCGCCATCTAAGCCAGCAATAGCATCATTTAGAATGCCCATGCCTTTATCGAGCGTCTTAGCAAACTGCTCTTCTTCTAAGCGTAAAACTTTTTCTACCTGAGCCTGCAACTTACCCAATTCAGGATAAGCTTCACCCATCTGCTCTACCAAAGCTGCTACTAATTTGTGGAAGAAGCCCGCTTGAGCGCCTAGCATATGACCGTGGCGAACTGCACGACGAATAATACGACGTAATACATAACCACGCCCCTCATTCGATGGATAAACACCATCTACAACCAAGAAGCTGGTTGAACGAATATGGTCAGCGATCACACGTAACGATTTATTTTCTAAATCGGTGCAACCAGTAACATCAGCTGCGGCTTTTAATAGTGCTTGGAATAAATCGATTTCATAGTTGCTATGAACGCCCTGCATAATCGCAGAAATACGCTCAAGACCCATACCGGTATCGACTGATGGCTTAGGTAGCGGATGCATTACACCGTCTTCAGTACGGTTGAACTGCATAAATACGTTATTCCAGATTTCGATGAAACGATCACCGTCTTCTTCTGGCGTACCCGGCTTCCCACCCCAAATATGTTCACCATGATCGTAGAAGATTTCAGTACACGGACCACAAGGACCGGTATCACCCATCGACCAAAAGTTATCCGACGCGTATTTTGCGCCTTTATTATCGCCAATGCGGATGATCTTATCTTCGCTTAAGCCCATCTCTTTATGCCAAATGTCATAGGCTTCTTGGTCATCAGCATATACCGTCACCAATAACTTATCTTCTGGCAAATTCATCCAATCTTTAGAGGTTAAGAATTCCCAAGCAAACTTAATCGCATCTTGCTTGAAATAATCACCAAAGCTGAAGTTACCCAGCATTTCAAAAAAGGTATGGTGACGTGCGGTATAACCCACGTTTTCCAAATCGTTGTGCTTACCACCGGCACGCACACAGCGCTGAGATGAAGTGGCGCGAGAATAGCTGCGATCATCTTGACCTAGAAAAACATCTTTAAACTGAACCATACCGGCATTGGTAAATAATAAGGTAGGGTCATTGCCAGGAATTAAAGGACTAGAGGCAACGATTTCGTGACCTTTAGAGTTGAAGTAATTCAAAAACGCTTGGCGAATGTCAGAGCTTTTCATAGTTAAAATGGGTCCATTAAACGCTGCTAATACAGACTGTAAATATAATTGCGCGTGATTATAGCTTGCCTCGCGCTGAATAAGTAGCTTCTACTAGAAGAAACTAAAGCCCAGTTTAAAAAGCCTATCAAGCTCTTGTCAGCCTTCATTGAATACTACTCGAGCCCCTCTTACTTCACCTTAATCGTTCGCAACCTTACTTTCATGTCATATTTCATGAACAAGGAAAAGCAGTCTTGACCACCTACATAACCATATGAGAATATAGAAATATAAATTAATTAGGAGAATATTATGAACATTGACCGCCTAGTTTTCGCCATTGCAGGTAGCTTTATTTTAATCAGCCTTCTGCTTTCTCAACTTCATTCTGTCTACTGGCTTGGCTTTACAGCGTTTGTTGGCCTCAATTTATTACAAGCTTCCTTCACAGGGTTCTGTCCACTGGCAAAAATACTGGGCGCTTTGGGTGTAAAAACAGGTTGCGCATTTAACTAAATTTTGGCGAGTCTTGACCTTAACCTTAGGCTCACGCCCTCTATAATCCGATTTTTTATCGTCAGAGATGTGAGCCATGCGCTTGTTCGTATTTTTTATCAGCCTATTAATCGCCTTAACCAGCCACAGTCAATGGACGCCATACCCAGATGAGCTAGAAAGATTTGATTATTCTGGAGACAAACTGCAAGAGTATTGGCCTCAATTAGCGGCAGCCACTAACCTGCCTTGGCCAGATGAAACCTATATTAAAAATATGATGCGAGAGCTGCCTCAGCTCGCTGATCAACTGCATCAACTGGCGCAGCAAGAAAATGCGCACAGCGCTTTAAAAGCGACGCTGAATAAGGACTACCAAAGCTTAGCCCTAGCAGTTCAGCACGTTTGGCGCTTGCATTTCCAAGGCCAGTATCAACAAGCCTATGAATTAGGCCTAACCTTGGGGCCCGCAGGTTTATTTCCCGCAATCTACGCTAAGTTGATTCATACGACCTATCTAATTAATGATACCGAACTAAAGCAGCAGAAGTTTATTGAAGTCGATCAAATTATCTCAGACATATTACCTCTGGCTAATAATTTCAGTTTTATCCTGTTTGGTGATGCTTACCAAAAAGCACGACGCTTAGAATTAATGTCGACAACAGCAGCAACGGCCTCTGGATTATTAGGCCCAACACAAGATTCGCTCAAGCAGCTGCATCAAGAAGATCCGAATAATCCTTTATATAGCGCCATGCTCTCAGGTATTGATGCAGGAATTATTCAACGCGTCGGCACTTTTGTCGGGGGCATGACCTATGGCGCTGATGATGACAGAGCCATCGAACTATTCACCCAAGCTCTAAAAAAAGAAAAACGCTTAGCCGTTTTGTATCATGAGTTTGCCCAAGTCTTAATTCGCCTCGATGATTCAGATCATGATCAAAAATTAGAGCAGGCACTACAAGCCTGTATTGAGCTTTCGGTCTTTAGTGCAGAAGAGGCCCTCAACCAACAAGGTTGCAAGCGTTTATTAACCCAAAGGCTAGCGCAAAATGATGACTAATTTTGAACAACACAAGGTCTTGATTAATGGCGTCAAACTCAACCTTGTTTGTGCAGGTAAGCGAGAAAATCCACTTATTATTTTATTACATGGATTTCCTGAGTGCTGGCTAACTTGGAAAGATCAAATACAACCCCTAGTCGATGCAGGATACCGTGTAATCGCCCCTGATCAGCGCGGTTATAACTTAAGTGAAAAACCGACGAGCATTGATGATTATCGTATTGATATTCTAGCAGCGGATGTTGATGCGATCCGACAATACGCAGGGGTAACAAGCTTTCATATTGTCGGTCATGACTGGGGAGCAGCGATTGCTTGGTGGTATGCAATGCATTACCCACAGTTTTTAAAAACACTCACGGTAATTAATGTTCCCCACCCCCTTGTTTTCGAAAATAGTTTGAAATCCAATTGGCGTCAGCTACTAAAAAGTTGGTATATGTTTTTCTTTCAGATCCCTAAGATTCCTGAATTGCTCATGCCGCGGTTTAAATTTAAGCAATTGCAAAAAGGCCTGATTAAATCGTCTAACGTAGATTCTTTCAATCAAGAATTATTGTCTCAACTTCTGACGGCCTGGCAACAACCTGGCGCATTAAAAGGAATGCTGAGCTGGTATCGGGCGGCACTTCAACGCCCAATCCCCCCAAGAAATACTTTCGTAACATGCCCTACTCGTATTCTGTGGGGAGAGAATGATATCGCGTTAACCAAAGAAATGGCGCAATTAAGCACCCAATACTGTCAAGAATATGAGCTAACCTATTATCCAGATGGTACACATTGGCTCACTCATGATCACCCCGAGCGTGTAACCAGAGAAATAATCCTCTTTTGTGACGCACACTGACCACATTGTCGGATATAATGCGCGCAATTTTCACCTTTCAAGGATTTCATCGTGCATAAAATAGTCATTGTTGGCGGTGGTGCTGGCGGATTAGAGCTAGCTACCCAACTCGGTCACAAATGGGGTAAAAAAGGCAAAGCTGAAGTTCACCTCGTGGATGCAAACCATACTCATTTGTGGAAGCCACTATTGCATGAAGTTGCCACCGGAGCCCTTGATTCTGGAATTGATGAGCTAAATTACCAAGCCCATGGTAAAAAACACGGCTTCCATTTTCACCTGGGTAGAATGTCAGGACTTAAGCGCGATGCTAAAGTGATAGAGCTAGCGGCTATTTATGATCAAGATGAGGAGATCTTACCTCAGCGTGAGCTTGATTATGATCAACTGGTTATGGCGCTCGGTAGTGTCACCAACGATTTTGGCACTAAAGGCGCTGCTGAGCATTGCTACTTCTTAGATGGTCGTCAACAAGCTGAAGTATTCCACCAAAAGCTTTTAAATCAATTTATTAAAGCCAATGGTAGTAATAACCCTGAAGAATTGAGTATTGCGATTGTAGGCGCCGGCGCAACTGGGGTTGAGTTGTCTGCTGAGCTTTATAATACAACAGAAGCATTGGCCAGCTATGATATGAGCCAATTCAATACAGACAAATTAAAAGTTTCATTGGTCGAAGCTGGGCCACAAATTCTACCAGCATTGCCACGACGAATTTCTAATGCCGCAAAACGTGAATTAGAGAAACTTGGTGTCAGTGTTTTAACCGATACTCTGATCACGGAAATTACCGAACATGGTTTCATAACAAAAACAGGAGAAGTCATTGAGGCCAAACTGAAAGTTTGGGCGGCTGGCGTTAAAGCCCCTGATTTTTTAGCCAACATTGGTGGTTTAGAAACGAATCGTGCAAATCAGTTAACAGTTAAAACCACTCTGCAAACAACATTAGACGACAATATCTTTGCAATAGGCGATTGCGCCTTTTTGTTGCAGGAAGATGGCAAAGCCGTTCCTCCACGGGCTCAAGCGGCTCATCAGCAAGCGAGCCACTTATTGAAAGTACTGACCGCTCTCCGCGCTGGTAAAAAAGCACCTGATTTTGTTTATCGAGACAAAGGCTCGCTAGTATCTCTAAGCCGTTATAGTACTGTCGGCAGTTTAATGGGTAATTTAAGCAAGGGCTCAATGATGATTGAAGGACGCTTAGCTAGAATTGTTTACGTCTCTCTCTATCGCCTTCATCAGATAGCATTACACGGTTACTTTCATACGATTCTATTGTCGCTAGTAGGACACATTAACAAGGTGATACGTCCCCGCTTAAAACTCCACTAGGCACCGTAGCTTTTACAACTTCTTTTTCTACTTCAAACTCTGCGTCTTGGCGATAATCACCAGGACGCTTTCCAGTCCAACGCCTAAAGGCTTTATAAAAAGCACTAGGCTCTGTAAATCCAACAAGAAAAGAGATTTCATACAAAGGAACATCGAGATTTTTTAATAACTTCATCGACAACTCTTCACGGCTATCATCCAGTAACGACTGATAACTAGTACCTGCTTCTTTTAATCGACGCTGTAAATTACGCACACTTAAGTTTAATTCGCTGGCAACATTTTCTTGGCTTGCTTTTCGCTGCAACAGACATTGTTTAATAGCCTGCTTAACTTGCAGATAGAGATCTAATCGTTTATTGCGTTTCTCTATTATTTTCACAATTTTTTTCAAGCTCTGCTGATATTTAACGTCATCAAAGTTGGGGTTAGTGCGCAATAATAAGTCTGACGATAGCAGTAAATAGACCTGATCATCTGCGACTAATTTGCAGCCTAATAACTGCGCCAGCGCATCACTGTTAGTCGCCGTTTTATCGTAGTGATAATCTAATTCTTTATCACTGTTTAAAAAAACAACCTTAATCCATTCGATGATTGCAGCGAAAACCATATCCTTTTGATGACTACTGAAAGTAATATTTTCATGCGCAGTAAAACCGAGTTTCAACTTTTCATTTTCAGACTCGACTAAAGTGAAATAACCCGATTCAGAAATTACCCGAGAATGCTCGATGATCGCCTGTAGGCCCATTCCCACGGATGGCGCCTTTAACAGCAAGTCTGCAATGGTTAAATCTGCTTTTGCAATAAACTGACCTAATTTAATGCCCAGTGCCAAATCAGACGTTTGCTCTACGGCTAAATGATGAAGCTGAGCTATCTTTTCACTGGATATACCAAACTTTTTTTGTGACTCACTGAGTATATCTACGCGTAAAATATCATCCAAACTGCTTTTGCTTACCCCTTGTTCTAGCCAAAACTGATAGAGTAATTGTACAAAAGACATTGCAACTTGAGGCAAGATTGGCATGTGCCCTATCCCTTACAGATATAATAACCATCTGTTCTATTTATTATACTATTAATAGTGATTTTTTCTGCCAAGACTGTCAATAGAGCAAGAGGAGCTAGGAGGTGGAGAAATGAGAATTAGTACCAGTACTGGCCAATTAGTCTAAGAAACGTATTTTATATAACTAGTTTAAATACGATTTTCTTCACGATATTGTTCAATCGCATATTGAATCTGATCCATCGCGAAGCCTCGATAAGCCAGGTAGCGAAATAGCTTTTGCTTATCTTTGAAATCTTCTAGGTTTAACGCCACGGATTTTTTTAGGCCACTACTATAGGCCAACTCAAACCAATCATAATCATCCGCTAAAACCTGATCAACAATATCAACACCAATCCCTTTATCTTTCAATTCACGCTCAATCCGCATAGACCCCAGTCCACGATTGATACGTGAGCGTAAAAAGGATTCAGCAAAGCGTTGATCACTTTGATATCCAGCGTCTTCTAATCGATTAAGAATTTTTTCTAATATGGCCTCGCTAGAACTACGAGGACTGAGCTTTTGAAACAACTCATGACGGGAATATTCACGACGTGACAGTAAGTTGATTGCTGCCACGCGTAATTCACTTTCAGAGAGTTCCGCAGGCTTAGTAAAGCCTGAGGAATAGGAACTCTTAGAATGCTTAGAATACACAGTGCTCGTTAAGACTCTGTAGCTTCTTCGCTGCTTTCACCTTCTTCTGCTTTTTCAGCCGATGGAGTAGAAAGTAGCTGTTCACGAATTTGACCTTCGATCACTTCAGCAATAGCAGGGTTTTCTAATAAGAATTTCGCTGCGTTTGCTTTACCTTGGCCAATTTTGTCACCCTGATATGCATACCAAGCGCCTGACTTATCAACCAAGCCACACTTAACACCCAAATCAATCACTTCACCCATATGGTAAATACCTTCACCATACATAATCTGGAATTCGGCCTGTTTAAAAGGAGGCGCAACCTTGTTCTTAACAACTTTAACTCGGGTTTCATTACCCGTAACTTCATCACCTTGCTTCACAGCACCTGTGCGACGAATGTCTAGACGAACGGAAGAGTAGAACTTAAGAGCATTACCACCAGTAGTCGTCTCAGGATTACCAAACATAACCCCAATTTTCATACGAATCTGGTTAATGAAGATAACTAAACAATTTGCATTTTTAACGTTTGCGGTAAGCTTACGCAAAGCTTGAGACATCAAGCGAGCTTGCAAACCAACATGGTGATCCCCCATGTCGCCTTCAATTTCAGCTTTTGGTGTTAACGCCGCAACGGAGTCCACTACGATCACGTCAACAGCCCCAGAACGTACTAAGCTATCGGTAATTTCTAGCCCTTGCTCACCTGTATCTGGCTGTGAAACCAATAAAGTATCCAGATCGATGCCAAGTTTTTCTGCATATAAAGGATCAAGCGCATGCTCTGCATCAACAATAGCAACCGTCTTACCTTGCTTTTGAGCTTCCGCCATTACTGATAAACATAAAGTCGTTTTACCAGAGCTTTCTGGGCCGTAAATTTCAACGATACGACCGTAAGGTAAACCACCTATACCTAGTGCAACATCCAGCGTTAAAGAACCGGTAGATACCGACGGAATAGCTTCACGCGGCTGATCACCCATTTTCATAATGGAGCCTTTACCGAATTGACGCTCAATCTGGCCTAGTGCGGCATCAAGTGCTTTTTGCTTATTTGCATCCATTATGACGTTCCTTTTAATAAGTCTGGATGACCAGTCTTTTCTGATCATCTTTTGTTTTACTGTAGATTTAACCAGTATTTAAGCATAGCTTAGTTGTTAGGCCAAGCTGTAAACTAATTTTTTTTCTAATATTTTCTTCTTTCAGCCTATAGAGCCCATGATTACTGACTTTATTGAATAAATTATTTTTCCCAACAGCGGTCGTTAGTGGAGATTAAGCAGGTAAACATACAGTATTATATCCAGTACTTTACAGGTACCTATCCAGTACTTATTTGGCAGCAAGTTGTCATTTGTAATAAGCCAGATAAATTCTATCAACACAGATGCTTTGTTCAATTGCCTCACAATCACTTACAATGCTCGCTTTGCCAATCTTCAATTAGGAATCCAGTGCGGATATGAGTAAATCAGCCAGCCCAACTCACACACCCATGATGCAGCAATATTTTCGCCTTAAGGCTGAAATCCCTGAAATTATGCTGTTTTACCGCATGGGAGATTTTTATGAGCTGTTTTATGATGACGCACGCAATGCTTCCCGCTTGTTAGATATTACTCTTACCGCTCGAGGCCATAGTGGAGGCGAGCCTATACCGATGGCAGGAATACCTTATCATGCCGCTGAAGGCTATATCGGTAAGTTAGTTCGCTTAGGGGTGTCAGTGGCTATCGCTGAACAAGTCGGAGACCCTGCTACATCCAAAGGCCCTGTCGAACGTAAGGTCGTTCGAGTTATTACCCCAGGTACTTTAAGTGATGAAGCTTTCTTAGATGAACGTCGTGATAATCTGTTGGTTGCGGTAAATAAACAGAAACAAAATAAACAAGATATCTATGGCATCGCCATGCTAGATATCAGCTCTGGGCGCTTTGTCGTGATGGAAGTCGCTGATGAAGACGCGCTTTTAGCCGAACTCGAACGCATTAAACCGGCAGAGCTGTTATACAATGAAGATCAAGCCTTCGCGGAAGCGCTAATCAATCGCCAAGGGGCGAAATCACAGGCACCTTGGCACTTTGAATCCGATACCGCTTTTCGTCTATTAACGACACAATTAAAAACCAAAGATTTACGCGGCTTTGGCTGTGAACATCTTATCGTCGCTATACAAGCCGCTGGGGCTTTATTGCAATATGCCCAAGATACTCAGCGCTCTAGCTTACCGCACATTCGTACGCTATTAATTGAGCAGCCTGATGATGCCATCATCATTGATCCCGCCAGTCGTAAGAACCTTGAAATTGATGTAAACCAGCAAGGCGAGATGGAACATACCTTAGCCTGGGTCATGGACCGAACGGCTACGGCAATGGGGAGTCGTTTATTGCGCCGCTGGTTAAACCGCCCTATCCGTAATCGCGATACATTAAAACAACGCCAACAACTCATTGCTGAATCCATTGATGATTATCATTGGGAATCTTTGCACCAGCAATTAAAAGGCATTGGTGATATTGAGCGAATATTATCACGCGTTGCCCTAGGTTCAGCTCGCCCTCGCGATCTTGCACGTATAAGAGATGCGCTAGCTCGCTTACCTGAACTACAAGAATTATTGCAAAGTTTAAATGCTGGGCGTGCAAAAGAATTATCCGCCTTAATTAAGCAGTACCCTGAATGGGTAGAAGAATTACAAAAAGCGATTATCGACAATCCACCCGTTATCATTCGAGATGGTGGTGTTATTGCTGAAGGCTATGATTCAGAATTAGACGAGCTAAGGTCTATCAGTCAAAACGCTGGGGACTACCTGTTAGAAATAGAACAAAGGGAAAAAGAAAAAACCGGCATCTCAACGCTGAAAGTCGGTTATAACCGCGTACATGGCTATTTTATTGAAATCAGCAAAGCGCAATCTGAAGCTGCCCCTGTAGAATATGTTCGCCGTCAAACTCTCAAAAATGCTGAACGTTTTATTACCCCGGAGTTAAAAGAATTTGAAGACAAAGCTCTCAGTGCTAAAAGCCGTTCTTTATCCCGAGAAAAGCACTTATATGAGCAGCTTGTCGAACGTTTAGGAAAAGATCTTTTCAGTTTACAAGATACCGCCACAGGTTTAGCAGAATTAGATGTTTTGATTAACCTAGCTGAACGTGCCAGTACCTTAAGGTTTACCGCACCTAAACTAGTAGAAGAACGTGGTATTGAAATTGTTTCCGGCCGCCATCCTGTGGTCGAAGAAATCATCGAAGACCCTTTTGTTGCTAACGGCCTTGCCCTTAACAATGAACAAAGCATGTTAGTTATTACCGGCCCGAACATGGGTGGTAAATCGACCTACATGCGCCAAAATGCGGTTATCGTATTATTAGCGCACATAGGGAGTTATGTTCCTGCAGAAAGCGTAACCCTAGGCCCCGTCGATAGAATTTTCACTCGTATGGGGTCTGCAGATGACCTTGCCGGTGGTCGTTCCACCTTCATGGTTGAAATGACTGAAACCGCTAATATTTTGCATAATGCTACGCCAAATAGTCTAGTTCTGATGGATGAAGTCGGTCGCGGTACCAGTACTTTTGATGGCCTTTCACTTGCCTGGGCCGCGGCGGTCCACCTGGCCAAAGAAGTTCACGCACTTACCTTGTTCGCAACGCACTATTTTGAGATGACAACACTGCCCGAACAAATAGAAAGCGTCGCTAATGTCCATTTAACTGCAACGGAACACGATGAACGCATTATCTTTTTGCACAACGTAGAACCCGGCCCTGCCAGCCAAAGCTATGGTCTACAGGTCGCACAATTAGCCGGGGTTCCGAAAGTAGTTATTCAGCAAGCGAAAGATAAACTTCATTTGCTGGAAAACGAAAGCATATCGCCAGCACTAGAGGGCAGCGCTGAGTCACAAGTAAGGCAAGTATTAAAACCCGCTCAAAATAGTCAGATCAATGAAGCAATCAACAATCCAATGCAATCCGATATGTTTGCTCAAGGTCCTTCTGAGATTGAATTAGCAATTAAAGAATTGTCCGCGGATGACTTAACTCCCAGACAAGCACTGGACGAAATCTATCGTCTAAAATCTTTACTAGGATAAAATCATCCTAGTTATATGCAATTATTTGCATATAACTAGGATTCTATGATATAAGTTTATTCACTTTATAACCTTGCGGTATTTGTCTGCCATCTCTAGAATGGCGCCACCGTGATGGGCATAGACCCAATGAGATGAGGAGAGAGACTGCAATGACATTTGTAGTAGGTGATAATTGTATTAAGTGTAAACACACTGACTGTGTCGAAGTATGCCCTGTAGATTGTTTCTATGAAGGACCTAACTTCTTAGTAATTGACCCAGATGAATGTATTGATTGCGCATTGTGTGAGCCTGAGTGCCCTGCACAAGCTATCTTCTCTGAAGATGAAGTACCCGCTGATCAACAACAGTTTATCGAATTAAACGCTGAACTATCTGAGCAATGGCGTGATAACAACATCACCGAAATGAAAGATGCTCCTGCGGATGCAGAAGAGTGGGATGGTGTACCGGATAAATTGCAATATCTAGAACGTTAATTCGGCATTATTTGCGCTAAACTTTTTTAGCAGCATAAAAAAAGGGCTACATCAATGTAGCCCCTTTAGCACCCTAGCATCCTTTTCATCCTACATAGACAACCCTGTCCAGTTCCTTCCTTTTTTGCCATCCTGGCGGTCAACTCCTTGTTAACCTGTTATTTCATATTAGTCGCGATTTATTATTGATCAAGCAAGATTAAAAACTTAAACAAGTGTTTTTTAATCCTGCCCAATAAGGATCCGTAATTATGCATCACCGAAAATGGTACTTGCATTTAAACCTTGGCTTTCCATGATTTCACGTAAGCGTTTTAGCGCTTCTACTTGAATCTGGCGAACACGTTCGCGCGTTAAACCAATCTCACGGCCTACTTCTTCTAAAGTGCTAGTCTCATAACCACGAAGACCAAAACGACGGGAAACGACTTCACGCTGCTTCTCAGTTAACTCATCTAGCCAGTCTGAAAGGCTACCGGTAATATCATTGTTCTGTAAAGTCGTACAAGGATCTGCACTACGATCGTCAGCAACGGTATCTAATAAGGATTTGTCTGAATTAGGACCTAATGGCGTATCAACCGAAGTGACACGTTCATTAAGGGCTAGCATGCGTTTTACATCCGCTACAGGGCGCTCTAATAGCTCTGCAATCTCTTCTGCCGATGGTTCATGATCTAGCTTCTGAGCAAGCTCACGAGCCGCTCGTAGGTATACATTCAGTTCTTTTACCACATGAATCGGCAAACGAATGGTACGCGTCTGGTTCATAATAGCGCGTTCGATGGTCTGACGAATCCACCAAGTTGCGTAAGTTGAGAAACGGAAACCACGCTCTGGATCAAATTTCTCAACAGCGCGAATAAGACCTAGATTTCCTTCTTCGATCAAATCTAATAATGACAAACCACGGTTTACATAACGACGGGATATTTTTACTACTAAGCGTAAGTTACTTTCGATCATACGCTTGCGGCCTTTCTCATCGCCTTTACGGGCTAGACGAGCAAAGTGTACTTCTTCTTCTGGGGATAAAAGTGGCGAGAAACCAATTTCATTTAAATATAACTGGGTGGCATCTAAGGCTTTAGCGGAACTTGGTTCGGCGATAAATCGTTCTGACGTTGCCTTGCTCGTTCGTTCAACTGGCTTTGCTTTCTTTTCCGTTTTGGTTTCTTCAATAACTACATCACCGAAGATTTCTGAGCTAATTTCCTGTTGAGCTGCCATGTGTCGTCCCGCCTTATTTTTCGTTCTGGTTGTACCTGATTATTATTCAGATTTCATACCAGAACGATTGATTAAACATTTACCTCCTTCAGCTCACCGGCTTGGTAAAAACTGAAGGGGGTCTACTGGTCTGCCATTACGACGAATTTCAAAGTGAAGCTTCACTCGATCCGTCCCAGTAGATCCTATTTCGGCAATAATCTGCCCCGCTTTAATTTTTTCTTTCTCGCGGACCAGAATGCGGCTGGTATGGGCGTATGCACTAAGGAATTTTGCATCGTGTTTTATGATCACTAAATTGCCATAACCACGAAGTCCTTTCCCTGCATAAACGACCGTCCCTGCCGCAGCTGCATTTACAGATTCCCCCTTTTTCCCGCTGATATCAATACCCTTGTTTTGAGGGTTTCTGGCTGAAAATCGGTCAATAACCTTACCTTTTGCAGGCCAATTCCAGCCCTTTTTAGTACCTAATGACGGCTTTATTGTCGCATTATGACGGATCTTAACTGGCTTACTAGCAGGCTTTTCCTTCTTCACAGTAGGTTTTGACGATTTTCCGACACTAGTGACTTTTGGTGATTTTTTAATCAACGGGGGATTAGCTATGTCAATTTTCTGTCCAGCATAGATGGTATAAGGTTTTGCAATCGAGTTAGTGCTAGCTAACTTGTGATAATCCCAGCCATAAGTCCACGCAATGGAGAACAAGGTGTCACCTTTTTCCACTATATGAAAACCCGTCGCCTTTTTGCTTTCACTGAACTTCTCTTCAGTTGATATGAATTCGCGACTACTGATACAACCTGTCATAACTACACAAATTGCGATGATTGATACATAAGTTGCAGTTTGAAACATTTGGTTTCGACAGCTATTTTTTTGACACTTAGTCATGACAGCTTTACGCCTTTTGTAAATACATGCGTTAGTTTTAACTAAAACACATTAAAACAACTTCACTTATTCCTTTTAAGTCTAAAAAAGACATAAAAAATCGTTTTTATTTTGTAACATCCATTTTTATTACACAGTTTTGAACTATGTGACGGCAAACCCTTACCGTCTATAATTTGAAAAATTCACTTTTTTTCCGCTAATCTGAACTTTTATTATCTTGGCCAGAAACTTTTTCTAACAAAAAGACACTGAAAAAACCGATGATTGCGACTAAGCCAGCCCATATTATCTGATCATTATTCACCCATTCAGGCAAGCGATTGAGCTGTTCGAACGGAACTTCTAGTCCTTTACTGTTTAAACGATAGCTAATCGTTTCTTTCCAAGGCCATACTTTCAGCAACGCTCCCAGCATAAAACCGGTCAGTAAGCTGAACATCAAATCTTGATAGTGATGCAATAACCAACTTAATAAGCGTGAGAACATCATCAACCCTAACCCTGCACCAAGGGCAAAAATAAACATAATATCTAACTCCAACCCTTTCACTGCGGCCAATACTGGAGCATATAAGCCCATTAATAGCAGGATAAAGCTGCCTGAAATACCTGGCAAAATCATCGCACAGATAGCAATACTGCCTGCGCAGAAGATATTAATATAACTGGCTTCGATACTGCTTGGGCTGGCAATACTAATAAAGCCCGCACAAAGCACTCCTAATAAAAGCGCAATATAGCGACCGATATGCCACTGTTTAATCTGTTTTGCCATGTGCAAACTTGAGGCGAGGATCAAACCAAAGAAGAATGACCATAATAGAATGGCGTGCTCATCTAATAGGTAATGAATCACTTTAGCCAGAGTTAAGATCGCCGTTAAAATACCCAGCAATAACACCAATAAAAAAGTGCCATTAATAGCCTGCCAAGCCGCTTTAGGACCTTGTTTAAATAAAATGAGTAACGCATTAATGTTGATGGACTTAATCGAATCTAATAACTCGGTATAAATTCCAGTAATAAAGGCGATGGTGCCTCCTGATACCCCAGGCACGACATCCGCACTGCCCATCGCAATGCCTTTTAAGTACAACCAAATATGTTTCACAGTATTTCCTTAATAATTTGTTAGCAACCCTATTAGGGCTCAAAATTCAGTGCTAAAAAAAAACCCACTTCGGTGGTTAGCAGAAGCAGGTTTTTCGAATTTTAATCAGACGTCTAAACGTTCAACGACTCAGGATTTTTTGATACCCGCTAAAAACGGCACAAACTTAACATCCTCCAATACCTTTTGCTGCCAGTTATCGCCGTTGCGAATCACCAATACCAAGGATTGTTTCTCCCCTCCTACAGGTAATACCATACGGCCGCCATCGGCCATTTGATCTAATAACCCTTGAGGAATATCTTCCGGTGCCGCTGCGGCAATGATGCCGTCATAAGGCCCTGACTGAGGCCAACCCCAATGGCCATCGGATAATTTAAAACTCACATTCGTTAGCTTCAATTGGCGTATACGCTGGCGAGCTTTATTTAATAAAGGCTCAATACGCTCGACACTATATAGTTTCTTAACCAGAGGTGCTAATACGGCGGTCTGATAACCCGAGCCCGTTCCGACCTCTAACACATTATTTAAAGGTCCGGCGGCCAGTAAAAGCTCGGTCATTTTAGCGACAATATAAGGCTGACTAATGGTCTGACCATTGCCAATCGGTAACGCAGTATCTTCATAAGCTCTATGGGCCAAGGCTTCATCAATAAATATATGGCGAGGGGTTGAAGCCATGACATCAAGCACTTGTTGATTTTCAATACCGTTATCACGCAGACGTTGAACCAAACGATTACGTGTGCGTTGGGAGGTCATCCCAATACCGGCTAGCTGCTGATCATTCACCTGTCGATCCTTGTAATTATTACCTGCTAAATCGAAACGACATTAAATGCCGGTTAGCTGGGCTAAGCATTCTAATGCATTTCCATGAGTCATATCTGCCTGAATTGGCGTAATACTCACTTTTCCTTGTTCAATCGCATAAAAATCGGTGCCCTCGCCAGCATCAGCGCCTTCTCCCGCTGCTGAAATCCAGTAACACTCTTTGCCTCTAGGATTCGTAGTCAGCACAGGATTATCTGATCGAGCTCGATGGCCTAGGCGAGTAATTTCAATACCTTTTAGCTGCTCATAAGGAAGATCAGGCACATTGATATTAATGATGGTTCTTTCCGGCAATGCCAATGCCTCTATCTGAGGCAATAACTTAACAAGGACCTTCGCTGCAGTAGCAAAGTGTTTTTTTCCTACCAAGGAGATCGCAATCGGCGCTTTATCTAAAAAACGCCCTTCCATCGCAGCGGCCACAGTTCCAGAGTAAATAACATCATCACCTAAATTAGCCCCGGAATTAATCCCAGCGATAACACGCTCAATAGCAAATTCATCACCACGATATAAAGCATTTAAGCCCAAGTGAACACAATCAGTAGGTGTGCCATTAATCGCGATAAAACCATTATCTAAATGCAATGGATGCAAAGGACGATCGAGAGTCAGTGAATTTGATACCCCACTGCGATCACGATCAGGAGCAATCACATGATACTCATAGCCCGCATCGCTTAACGACTGAGCTAATTGAGCTAATCCTGGAGCATGAGCGCCATCGTCATTGGATAATAGAAATGCCATTATTCGCCCTCGGTGTTAGTAATCGTACCATTATAGACGAAAGGCTTCTCTTCACCGGCCTTGCCTTCAAAGCGATCAGGCTCTTCAACTTGCATAAACTCTTGCAAGACTGACGTTGCATAATGCCCTGATGCTAAAGCAAAAGTGATATTTAGGCTGAGCCCCTGCTGCGTATTATCTTCATCAGATAACCATTGCCACTGCATATTCTCAATATTTGAAACAATCCCACGGCGCTCTTGCTTTAAACCCGCGTGCTCCATACCATCACAAAGTTCATGCAGAGGCCCTGAGATTATTTTCTCTAACTCTAGGGTTTCTGTTAATGAAGTTAATCGTCCACGACCCCACATAGGTGCTGTTGCCTGAACAGCATTTTCTGTGGCGTTATTTTCAACATCAACATCACCAGCTAATGTCTTTCCCCATAAGCCTTGGTCAATTCGAGCAGCAATAACCTGATTGAAGATATAAGAACGCGCAGCCGATAAATACATGCTTTTCTTCTGGCGATTCTTTTCACGGCGCTGACCCGTTAACATTGCAAAGGCTTGATCCATATTACCGCCGCCACGACCAAAACGCTGCAAGCCGAAATAATTCGGCACGCCGCTGGCTTTAATCGCTTGTAAGTTGCCTTCAACCTGCTGTTTTAATTCATCGAGTGCAAGACTTGAAGCCGATTTAATCTGTTTTAGAGTAATATTAAATCGATTACCAACCAGATCCCCACGGCGTAGCTTTTTGCTATGGCGCGTCTGAACCAGTATCTCAATATCTTCTTCAGGGAAAGGACGGCTTTCTAATGTCAGGTCAATTTTGGGTGCATAAATACTGAACCATTGCGTCGTCACGGCATAACGATCTTTTTGGCCGGCGTAACTCACGTCTTGCTCTTTAACACCAAACTTTTCTGCTAATAAACGCGCGACCCAATGAGTATTTACTTCGCGCTTTTTAATATGCAGATAAATATGTTCACCTTCACCTGCGGGTATCATCAGTGGAATTTCATCAACCTGAAAATCTTCTGCTGTCTGTTTTAAAATGCCATGAACGGATGTTTCAGGGTAAGCTTTTGGCCAGTCAAAATTCCACATATTTCTTTCTCTATTGTAATGGGGTCAGCAAGGCAACGGCATGTACCGAGATGCCTTCTTTACGGCCTTCGAATCCGAGTTTTTCGGTCGTTGTCGCTTTTACGTTAACTTGATTTAACTCACAGGCTAGATCTTCGGCAATACATTCACGCATGGTTGTTATATGCGGTGCCATTTTGGGCGCTTGAGCAATAATCGTGATATCAAGATTACCGACTTGATAACCCTGCTCTTTTACAAGTCCCATCACATGGCGTAATAAACCGCGACTATTCGCACCGGCAAATTCCTCATCGGTATCAGGAAAATGCTTACCAATATCACCCAATGCACACGCACCTAATAACGCATCACATAATGCATGCAAAGCAACATCACCATCCGAGTGGGCAACTAAACCTTGGCTATAAGGAATCTTCACACCACCAAGTGTTATGAAATCGCCTTCACCAAATTTATGTACATCAAAACCATGACCAATACGCATTAATATACCCTTTCAAAATTCCACAATGTCTTAAGTCTACATCTCATATAACGCTGCTAACATGAAGCCGTACTTACGCTCACACTACAAGTTGAATTTTGTACGGGACGCAGCAAGTACATCCCTGTATGCTCAGCGATCACCTCCCTGTGATCGGATGCCCTGCAAAATTAACTTCTAGCGCTCACCGCACTCAAACTTTCTCTACATTCTATTAGCAGTGTTTTTAAATCACGCTAAACAACTAACCGATTATCAGTTTGATTTCTTCAAGCACTGCGCGTATCGGCATTAGGTGTGTCGTTTAAGGCCGTCTAAAAGAGGGATCTTTTAGCCGAGTCTACAGGGAGAGCGAAGCGACGTATTCACGACGTGCCGCCTAACGACATACCTAATGGCGATAGCAAGCGCAGTGCGATTTAGAAACCAACATTTTTATCTTTTATCTTTTATCTTTTATCTTTTATCTTTTATCTTTTATCTTTTATCTTTTATCTTTTATCTTTTATCTTTTATCTTTTATCTTTTATCTTTCAGAGATTCAAATAAAACTCAGCCAATTTCAAATCCTCAGGTCGAGTAATTTTCAAATTGTCGCTACGCCCACTCACCAACTTTGGTTTAGCACCGGCATGCTCCATCGCTGAAGCTTCATCGGTTACTTCAAAGCCATCCGCTAGCGCACTCTGCAAATTATTTATCAGTGTCTCTAATGGGAACATTTGCGGCGTTAAAGCATGCCAAAGCTGCTCACGATCAACAGTATGATCAATGCTACTTTCAGCTGCATTGAAGGCTGCGCCACGCTTCATTGTATCGCGCACAGGAGTGGCAAGGATTCCACCATCAGGATAATTTTCTACTGCTAAAAATAATTTATCCAGATCGTTATATGCAATACATGGCCTCGCGACATCGTGCACCGCTACCCAGGCAGATTCTGAACTCTCAACTTCAGCAATCGCTGTTAATCCATTTAAAACCGAATAACAGCGTTCACTGCCACCATCGACAACCAGGATTCTAGAATCGCTATCATAACCGCGAGCTTGGCTAATTTCTTGCCAGTAAGGGTCACCCTGAGTGACCACAACAACCACTTTATAAAAACCGACTTCATCAAAGCGCGAATACGCTAAAACATGATCAAGGGTATGCTCAATAACAGTTTTCGTAATACCCTTCACGACCATCGATAAATATTGCTTAGGTCGGTCAGCTTGCATACGCGAACCAACTCCAGCAGCGGGTAATACCAGCCAGGCTGGCTGACATATATTATTCTGAGATTGCATGGAAACTTTGAAATTCCTAAGGCTTATCTAACATTAAATAAAAGCTCTCATCTTTACCAATAAAGCCTAAATCCTCACGGGCTTTTTCTTCGATAAGGTCATCGCTTTGGCGTAAATCATCAACTTCGGCTTTTATCCAATCATTGCGCACTTGTTGTGCGGCAATATCTTGATCTAGCTGTTCCATTTGTTCTTGTAACTGCCAGCTAGCAATCACCCCAGTATCATCAAACCAAAAGCGATACTGCAAAACGAGAATTAATAATACTGGTACCGATAAGGATAAAATCCATTTTAAAGCCATGCTATACCTCCTTATCCATCATGATTCATCTTGGTTATTCTAATTATCAATTTTTAGTTTATTACAAAAGCAAAAAGGGAAGCGAAGTTTTATCGAAATAAAAAATCGGCTTCCCTCTTTAAAAAAGCATCAGTGAACCCTAATCACACAACATGATTAGGTTTAATAATTACTGACCTTTAATTTCTTTCAAACCATTGTAAGGTGCTTTACCTTCCAATTGCTCTTCGATGCGCAATAGACGGTTGTACTTAGAAACACGATCACTACGACATAGAGAACCTGTCTTAATCTGGCCAGCACAAGTACCCACAGCTAAATCAGCAATGGTTGTATCTTCAGTTTCACCAGAGCGGTGAGAGATAACAACGGTATAGCCTGCGTCTTTCGCCATCTGAATCGCTTCTAGCGTCTCAGTTAAAGAACCAATCTGATTGAATTTAATCAAGATAGAGTTACCAACACCCTTCTCAATACCTTCTTTCAAGATCTTGGTATTGGTTACGAACAAGTCATCACCAACCAACTGTACTTTTTTGCCTAGGATATCAGTCTGATATTTCCAACCATCCCAATCAGACTCGTCCAAACCATCTTCGATAGAAGCGATTGGATAAACATCACATAGCTCAGCTAGGTAATCAGAGAACTGGTTAGAAGTGAAAACCTTGCCTTCACCCTTCATGTCATATTTGCCATCAACATAAAATTCAGTCGCCGCGCAATCAAGAGCAAGGGTAATGTCTTTACCCAACTCATAACCCGCATTAGCAACCGCTACTTTAATCGCTGCAAGTGCATCAGCGTTAGACGCAAGATCAGGTGCGAAACCACCTTCATCACCAACAGAAGTACTCATACCCTGTTCGCTTAATACTTTCTTCAAGCTATGGAAGATTTCTGCGCCCGCACGAAGTGCTTCAGCAAACGTAGGAGCAGCAACTGGCTGAACCATAAATTCTTGGATATCAACGTTGTTATCAGCGTGCTCGCCACCGTTGATGATGTTCATCATAGGCAATGGCATAGAATACTGACCAGAGGTACCGTTTAGATCAGCAATGTGCTCATACAACTCAACACCTTTTGCAACAGCAGCCGCTTTAGCAGCTGCTAGCGATACAGCCAAGATAGCGTTAGCGCCCAAAGTCGCTTTGTTATCAGTACCGTCTAGTTCAAGCATCTTGTTATCAAGAGCGCGTTGATCTAAAGCATCCATACCGATTAGAGCAGGTTTGATTACATCGTTTACATTAGCAACGGCTTTTAATACGCCCTTGCCTAAATAACGGCTTTTATCACCATCACGTAATTCTAATGCTTCGCGAGAACCGGTAGATGCGCCAGATGGTGCGCAAGCTGTACCGAAAAAACCACCTTCCAAAGTAACGTCAGCTTCGATGGTAGGGTTACCACGTGAATCCATAACTTCGCGTGCTTTGATATTTGTAATGTTAGCCATGTAACTATCTTCTCCGTATTTTAATCTTGCTGCGCCGCGGATACGAATAACGATCAACGCGGCATGCTATTTTGTTTTAGACGTTAACTTATATGCTTAACTTCTATGCTTTATTTTCAATTGCTGCATTGATGAAAGCACTGAATAATCCATGTCCGTGACGTGGAGTCGAAGTAAATTCTGGGTGGAACTGACAACCAACAAACCAAGGATGATCAGCCACTTCAACAACTTCTACCAAATCACCATCGATAGAACGACCGGCAATGCGTAAACCGGCTTTTTCCAGTTCAGCAATAATCGTCGCGTTTACTTCATAACGGTGACGGTGACGTTCATTAACAACTTCTTCACCATAAGCGATCGCCGTATTTGAACCTTCGGTTAAGCGACATTCTTGTGCGCCTAAACGCATGGTGCCACCTAGATCAGAGCTGGTATCACGTACTTCGGTATTGCCCGTTGCATCGGTCCACTCAGTAATCAAGCCAACTACTGGGTGCGTCGTATCAGCATCGAATTCAGTAGAGTGAGCATCTTCCCAACCGACAACGTTACGAGCAAATTCAATAACAGCAGACTGCATGCCTAAACAGATACCTAAGAAAGGTACTTTGTTTTCACGGGCAAATTGAACAGTTCTGATCTTGCCTTCGACACCACGATGGCCAAAACCACCCGGTACTAAAATAGCGTCTTTACCTTTTAAGATATCGGTGCCTTGGCGCTCAATCACTTCCGCATCGATAAACTGGATATTTACTTTCGCTTTATGCTGGATACCCGCGTGATCAATAGCTTCGATCAACGACTTGTAAGCATCCAATAGCTCCATGTATTTACCAACCATGGCGATGTTGACCTGTTTTTCAGGGTTCAACTTGGCATCAATAACTTGATCCCAATCGCTTAAGTCAGGCTCATGACAGCTAAGGTCGAATTTTTCTACAATAAGATCATCAAGGCCGGCTGCGCTTAATACACCTGGAATCTTGTAAATCGTATCGGCATCTTCCAATGGAATAACCGCACGCTCTTCAACGTTAGTGAACAAAGAAATTTTACGTAGAGAAGAAGCATCGATTTTATGATCTGAGCGACAGATCAAAACATCTGGCTGAAGACCAATAGTACGCATCTCTTTAACCGAGTGCTGAGTTGGTTTAGTTTTCGTCTCGCCAGCAGTCGCAATATAAGGTACTAGAGTAAGGTGCAAAGACAACGCACGCTTAGAACCCAGCTCAACCTTCATTTGACGAACAGCTTCTAGGAACGGCTGTGATTCGATATCACCAACCGTACCACCGATTTCAACAAGGGCTACGTCAGAACCTTCAGCTCCGTCAATGACACGACGTTTAATTTCGTCTGTGATATGAGGAATTACCTGAACTGTGCCGCCTAAGTAATCACCACGGCGCTCTTTTGCAAGAACATCGGTGTAAATACGTCCGGTGGTGAAGTTATTACGACGAGACATCTTAGTATTGATGAAACGCTCGTAGTGGCCCAAGTCTAAGTCAGTTTCAGCACCATCTTCGGTGACGAATACTTCACCGTGCTGAAACGGGCTCATCGTGCCCGGATCGACGTTAATGTAAGGGTCCAACTTAAGCATAGTAACCTTAAGGCCACGAGCTTCTAGAATTGCGGCTAATGAAGCCGATGCAATGCCTTTTCCTAACGAGGAAACAACACCGCCCGTGACAAAAATAAAACGTGTCATACTGGATCCGGGAACTGGAGAAAATTGTAAAATTACAGAACGCAAGTTTCTGTACAAGATGGCGCTATAGTATACGGATTTTGGCCCTTATCGACAAATGAAACTTGTATCAAATGGTTAAAAAGTGTCGAAACTCGTATCATTTGCTCTTCCATCCCACTTGGCAAGGTTTACCGTCACTGTTATGCTCCTTCAGTCTAGTTCAGTTGCCATGCAACGATATTAATTAAGCACAGATTTATCATATGACTATTTTTCCTATCATTTTTGCGAATAGCCTTACTGCTATTACTCCAAAATGGTGGCTGCTCTCACTTTATAGCAGCCAGGATAAGTTGTGGTCGTTTTTTAATCACTAGACTTCTTTACTGGTTGCGGATCTCGCGACCAGCCTTATTGCCGCTCTCGAAATCCCAATCGCTATTACCAACAACTCACATTTAAGCTAAACAATACGATCTAGGATAAAGATATGAGCACTTCAACCATTGATTCATCAATGAACGACATTGCCAATAAGCAAGGATTTGCATTCGCCATTGGAGCAGCCCTTTTATTTTCATGTAAACCCATCATCATTAAGTGGGCTTATAGCTACGGCATTGACGCCTTAAGCTTAATGCTATTACGCATGGCGCTTGCTTTGCCTGTATATCTCGTGATTGGCGCGATCATCATCAAAAAACAGAAGCTACGCCTTCCCGCGCGTCAGTGGTTAGCCGCCGCTTTCGTAGGCCTGTTCGGTTATTACTTAGCCACCTTTTTAGATTTAAAAGGGCTAGAGCTTGCTAATGCGCAATTAGAAAGAATCATTTTATATGCGTACCCAACCCTAGTAGTCATATTAGGTGCGGTGATTTTTAAGCATAAAGTCAGCCGCCAGCAGCTAGGAGCATTAGCATTATGCTATAGCGGTATTATTTGTATATTCTTGCAGGACTTAAGTTTGCAAGGAGAGCAAGTTATACACGGTAGTCTATTAATTCTATTAAGTGCCTTGTCATACGCCGTCTATATGCTGTTCAGTAAAAAGCATATCGATCAACTAGGCAGCCTATTATTCACCTGTGTTTCGATGTCGAGTGCGACCTTCGCGACTGTCATTCACAGTGCGATTCAATTGGGTCTGTTTAATAATGAAGTTACTGCCGCTAACTGGGAGTTTAGCTCTGAATTGATGGCAATTGTTCTACTGCTAACGTTTGCCGCGACGGTTATCCCTTCATTTATGATCAGTGAGGCGGTTAAACGTATTGGAGCCGCCAACGCAGCCTTAACCGGAACCGTCGGCCCTATTATGACCAGTATTATGGCAGTGGCTTTATTAGGCGAAGTTTTCACTCTCTATCACGGCTTAGGCATGGTATTGGTAATTTTAGGTGTGAGCCGACTAAAACCAAAGCAGCCGAAGAAGTTAAAAAATAAATAACGATGAGTAAGATAATGCAGGTTTTAATTATTGGCTATGTTTGGCCTGAGCCAAACTCATCTGCGGCGGGTAGCCGTATGATGCAACTCATCAGTGCAATGAGAGAGCAGGATTGGCAAGTGACTTTCGCCAGTCCTGCGCAACTTAGCGAACACATGGCCGACCTTGACCAATGGCAAGTGCATTGCCAGCCAATAGAATTGAATAGCGAAAGTTTTGATCATTACGTTCGAGCATTAAACCCTGATGTTGTGATTTTTGATCGCTTTATGATGGAAGAACAGTTCGGCTGGCGAGTTGAGAAATTCTGTCCTAATGCTTTAAGAGTGCTCAATACTGAAGATCTGCATAGCCTTAGAGAAGCGCGCCAAAAAGCCATTAAAAAGAATCAAGTATTAGAGCTAAGCTTAGACCGACAATCAGATTCATTTTTAATGCACAGCGACCTAGCAATTCGTGAAATCGCCGCCATTCACCGCAGCGATTTAACACTGATGATTTCCCCTGTAGAAATTAAGTTGCTGCAAGAACATTTTCAGGTTGCACAAGAACAATTGCTGTATTTGCCCTTTATGCTGGAAAGAACCCGCAAGCGTGAAATAGAACAGCTACCCTCTTTTGAAGAGCGAGAGCATTTCATCACCATCGGCAATTTTCGCCATGCACCTAATTGGGATGCCGTATTACTGCTTAAACAGCACATTTGGCCATTAATTCGTAAACAGCTGCCAAAAGCTGAAATGCATATCTACGGTGCCTATCCCCCCCCGAAAGCTACCCAGCTTCATAACCCCAAACAAGGCTTTCATATTAAAGGCTGGGCTGATGACGCTAAGGCTGTCATGCGAAACGCAAAAATCTGTTTAGCCCCATTACGTTTTGGCGCAGGTATTAAAGGTAAACTCACCGACGCGATGCAATGTGGAACGCCCAGCCTTACGACAACAATTGGTAGTGAAGGGATGTTTCTAGAGTTACCATGGAATGGTGAAATTATCGACACTCAGACAATGATCGAAACCCCCCAAGTTTTCGCTGATGCCGCAATAGAACTCTACCTTAACGAAAAAAACTTTAAAGCTTATCAAGATAACGGTATAGAGATATTACAGCAGCAATACGATAGGTCTCTTTGGCAACCTGTCTTCATTGGGCGTCTTAAACAACAACTAGAACAATGTCAGGTATTGCGCCAGAAGAACTTCATAGGCTTAATGTTGCGACACCACTCGATGAAAAGCACTCAATATATGGCACAATGGATTGAAGCCAAGAACCAGTAACCCAAGCAAATTATCTTGAGAATAGTCTAAACTTCAAAGGTATACATTTTCTTAGGCGAAATTCTAATAATGGTATCGATTCGCGCATTGACTATACGTCATACCATCGGCTACATCCTTGTGCTGTCAGTGCTTATTCTATTATCTCGTGGGCTTTGGAGCTATCCTCAAGAATTAAAACTGGCCATTGAACATCAAGAAAGGGATGTTATAAGTATTCAAAATGCGATTAGGTCGACTCACGAAAGCTTAACCTCAATGGCTTATGATTATGCCCACTGGAAAATTAGCCAGGATTTCATATCACTGCCTACGCTTGAAAATTCAAATAATACAACCAAGGCACTTTTTCAGCTAAAAGATCACGAGATTACCTATTTAGCCATTATATCAGCAGATGGGAACATCCCCATTGCGCTTCATCGCAACATTGAAGATGAACAAGTGTTCGACTTCGATGCCGAACAGCGAGAGAGATTGATCTCAACGACCTATCCCGCCTTGTTAGCCGAAAATGAACTTGAAACGTTTGAACTATTTCTTGGCAATTCCGTCATGACCTCAGCGGTCCCAATTTATGCCCATCAAGGGCATGATCACCATATGACTAGTAAAACGCCATTAGGCTGGGTCGTCATTAGTTGGAGTTTATATGGCGACAACTTAAAAAGATTATCAGACATACTACAAGTAGAAATTACTGATGCAGGTATATCGAACTCTCAATTAATAGAAAAAGCAAACTCAAAAGAAGGCCAATTTTTGGATTTGTATTCCGATATTAAACACGTCGCAGCCTCTTTTAGAATCCGATGCTTGAGTTCATTTAACCAACAGCTTTCCGGCTGCATGAAAATCCATCACCAAGAAGATTTAATACCAGAACTTTTTAACTTAAAAACACTGTTTATTATTTTCATCTTCAGCCTTATTCCTTTTATCTCTTTCACTATAATTTTGCGATTCCTCATTTTACCTATAGAAAGAACAACCCAATATTTACGTCACACTAAAAATCAGAACAATTTGCTGAAGATCGAACGCAAAATTGGTATTACTGAATTGGATCAAGCACGATTAGCATTCAATGAACTGATCGATACGGTTAATGCTCAACAAGAGAAACTAGAAAAACTCTCCTCGACCGATGCACTTACTCAAATACCGAATCGAAGAGCCTTAGACCTAGAGATTGAAAAAACTTGGAGCCGTATCAACCGTCATTGCGGCAATGTTGTATTAATACTTATCGACATTGATCATTTTAAACTTTATAACGATTTCTATGGGCACCCGAAGGGTGACGAAGTATTAATAAAAGTTGCGCAATCGCTGCAGCTTTTCTCTCGCAGAAGTGACGATATTACAGCGCGTTATGGCGGTGAAGAGTTTGTTATCTTATTCCAATATAACGAAAGACAAGAAATTATTAACTTATTACAAATAATTAATAAGACTATGGAAGCTCTGAATGAGCCTCATGAAAAGTCAGAATTTAAGCACATCACAGTTAGCTGTGGAGCCTGCTGGATTGAAAGTGAGATAAATAGTTTAGCAAAGAAGTCCATTTCAACTTGGATTGAAACTGCCGACAAAGCTCTCTACCAAGCTAAGGAGAACGGTCGAAATCAATATGAAATACTACCTTTCGATGTCGATTAAGCACAATTAAATACTGTACATTATCACCGCTGCCTTCATTCTACTAAAACACCCACTTTACCTTCCTAATGCCTTGATTCAAGGCTATTCAGCTCAATAGCCTCAGGATTAGGTAATTTTGGATATTTCTTTTGTACTGCGTTAGTAACCCATTGCGGATAAACTCGATACATCAAAGAAGTTCTAATGATCAAAGGACGCTTAATACCTGTAGGCAATTTAAAGACCTCGTCTCGATAACCATCGGCAGGGATTCGAGTATCAGATAGCATCTTTTCATATCGCCAAAATATTAAACCAACGGGATTCCCCTCTTTATCTCCAAATTCTTTCATGAAAACACGTGCATTCTTTTCTAAATGGCCATCGCCATCCAAAGCACCTGATTCAAAGACCATATGACCATCGGCGTCCTCAACTCTTAAATGGAGCCAGAATTGTCTAAAATCAGCTACCCCGGTTGGCAAAGCATGCCCTGCTCCAACATTAGTAACTCGCACTTGCACGCTATTATCAGTCACCGTTTGCTCGAGCTTCGCTGAAGTCTTCAATAAATCGATACTCATTTTTTCTAATGGTTTATTACGTAAACCTAATAAGAAATGATTGGCCCCAGAAAACTGATGAGTAATCACATTGTCTTTAACTCGACCACCGTCTGTAGATATCCCTGGAATATCTTCACCAATTTTATTCACATCCCCATGCATGTGACAGGCGATACAGCCTTTATGTTTTTCGGGTTGCTCTGGATTATTAAACGACGAGGCTTCCCATTCTCCCCAGGTATCGACAATCATCGCACCTAAGCCCGGAGAGAATTCGTTATGACAGCTTTTGCAATATAATTCGTCCTTATAAAATCCCTGCGAGTAAGATTTCTTATGCTCTTCGGGCTTTGCATTAATTTGACTATTACCCAACCAATTCAAAATATCATTTTTACTGTTTTCAAAGACGTACTGCTGACGATCTTTTAGATTCACTGTCATCGCAGCATTTCCCCCGGCATCTTCTAGCTTAGTAATGCGGTGACAAAATAAACAACCTGTACCCTCTTTAGCCCCGTGCTTACCTTGAGCTAACTCATCCTTTAATGATTGACCTTGCTGTTCAAACATTAAATTCTGATGACCCCGAAATGGCTTACCGGCAAGAACTCGTTCGGGGTTATGACAAGACGAACACCAAGCTCGAAAACCTTCTCCTTCCGTTGCGGCTGCCACATCTTCTAATACCGCATAATAGGGGTTTGAGCCTCCCATCAAACGGTGGTTGGAATCAGACCACTGCGCATAGAGATCGCTATGACAAGATTCACAAGCAGCAGAATTAATCCATTCACTATCATGAACCGTTCGCCTTTCTCCATCCTCTAAGCGTAACCAGGTTGTTAAGCGAGGAAGATTTTCAGGGGCAGTAATATATTGATGCAGATCCGTCATCATAGCCAAAACGTCGCTCCCTGGCTTGCTAGGCTCTACTGTAATAGCACCATCTCGAGAGTCGTGCCCCATCCCCCCTTGAGTATCTTGAATGATGCGCAAATAATCGGCTAAAAAATCTCCAACAATCATTTTATTTAAGCGGCCGTGCCCCAAAATTGCATTGCTGTATTTATTTTCTCCTCGCTTTTCAACGAGATACTTATTGGTAAAGTTAAAACCATCTAGATGACAACTATTGCAACTCATCCAGAAATCTCCCGTCATTGGGAGCTCAGGGTTCTTGTGATTATTTGCCAGATTAAATAACTGAGCACCTCGGCGCTGAGCAGGCTTGAGCGGATCGGATATCACGGTTTTATAGAGTTCAGTTTGAGCAACTTTAGCTTTATCAAAACTGCCTTTACCCGGCAGTATTAGATCTACATCTTGGCTGATGGCATTTTGCACATAGATTTTTTCACTGACTGAATTTGAGTTATCGGAACTAGAACTTGTAGTAATTAATAACCCCCTTGGGTTATCTCCCGGAAGGTTTCGTAAAATCTGGGTGACTTTAGCCCCTTGAGATATCTTTCCTTGGCGGCGCTTACTGCGTTTCTTCTTACGTTTTTTATTCGCCTTCAATGACCGAGACCGATCAAAAACCACCAAATCTTCACTGCCAGAAAAAGTAACATACACTTTATTGCCGTCTGCTGAAAATTCAACATCATGAGGGTTAGATACAATCTGAGTACGGTTATTATTGTCGACAATATTCATTTGTTTAAACAGTTCTTTTCTTAATTCGATCTGTTCTTTTTCTTTTCCTGCGGTTAAATCTAAAATTGAAATAGCTGGAAATACAGTCGACTGAAATTGAAACTCATGATCAAAATTCCACAGCAGGTGAGGCAACCAAGCCTCACTCTCATCCGGTGATAGGGCTATATCGTCTAAAACTCTGGGCTGACCTTGGGAAACAAATTCGTCTTCATGCTCAACTGTCGCTAATTGAATAACCTTAATGAGCTCAATAAATGTAGCTTTATCATGCTCCTCACTTTGACTAGAAACAGACACATCATAGATAGAAACCTGCCCTGTCATTGCATGGCTGACTAATAATCGTTTATCTGCGGTTAGCGCTAACCCTCGTGGCGTTTCTAGTGTATCCAGTTGAAATACGATATCCCCACTTTGATTCAATGCTAATAGCTGTCCCTTTTCAAATAAGGTCAGCCAATATAGCTGGCTTTGCTTATCATGCACTATGCCAAAGGGTCGACCTGCAATCGCTAGCTCATGCTCAACGGTTAGATTTTCACTGTCGAGCCAAAAAACTTTCTCTCCCACATAGTCGCTCACTAACAGCTGGCTTTCATCATGGTTTAACGCCAAACGGCGTATATCCTTACCTAATACTCGCTCTTTTCTATCCATGAGGGCATTGGGGTTAATAAGCGTAATACTGCCACCATCAAAATTAGCACTATAAATTGCATGGCCATCGGATTTTTCAATGATCGAGCTGCTCGACTCTGCATAAACTCCAGCTGAGAAAAAAAACGTAATTAAAAAAACAATGAAAGGTTGAGTGATAACATTAACAGACATGATCATTGACCGAGCTTTAGTACATATTTAGATAGAGACCAGATTGGCTTTAACACAGACCAACGAGCACTATGACGAATAATCAGCGGTAATAGAATCAAGGCACTAATAAGATGAACAAGAAATACACCATAGCCGAATTCGTCCCCACGATTACCCTGGATTAATAAATACAGCCCAGAAGAAATACATGCGAGCAATACTAGATCTAAGCACTGCCCAGTCACTCTTAAAAAACGTTTATTCGATTTTTTCAATAAACGTCTATGCGAAACCCAGAAGGGGAAAATATAAAGCGGAAAAATAATCAGGCTCAAAACAACGTGAATAATAAGCAATAAGCGCACACCTTGCCAAGGCAAGGCAATGACATCCCATAACAAAAAACCGGAAATGAATAATGCATACAGCGACCACTCAGCCATCACATTACGATAACTGAGCTGTTGCCATGCCTGCTGAATACTTTCTTTTGAAAATGTCATCTAGTCATAACTTTCTTGCTAAAATCTCTTCACCCAAAACACTCCCATCAAAACTCTGAAGTGGAAGCTTTAATAGTATGCGCTTACTTTAAAATTAACTTATTGGCCAATACGCTGGCACGGCCATTTTGGCCACCGGCATGTGTCACTCGTTTTAGGCCATCGTTATCACTATCGCCATCATCACTACTGATACCATCAGCAGTGAGTAAAATATGCTCTCCGGTATCGCCAATGGGTTCAGCTAACTGTAATCCAGGTTGGCTCTCTTTACCGGAGACAACCAAGCGGAACCAGGCACTGTAACGATTAACAAGCTGTTGAAGCTCTAGCGCCGGAATAGCTTCTGTTGAATTATTTTTTAAATGCAAAATAGTTTCACGCATAGCAGACGAAATTGCCGCCACACTCCAAGGGGTATAGTGCGCTTCCCCTTCGATAGCCCAGGTCCCTATTTTAGGATCAAAATAATACTGCTCAAGGCTAAGATATATTTTTCTAGCTTGCTGGCGATAAACTTCAGTTTTTGTCGCTAGAAATGCAGCACTTAAACCACGAATAGCGGCAAACTGAGTATCAATTGAATAGGACCCTTGAATACTAAGACTACCATCGCTTTTGGAAATCACCGCACTATCCGCAATTAAACCCTGCTTATTTTGCAATCGCTGAATGATGAAGTCCGCTTGCTGTTTCATTAGACTTAGCGCTAACTTTCCTTGTGGTGTATGTAACCGAGAAGCGGCTGAACTAGCCGAAGCATACCCCACTGGTAAAGCATCTTGAGCACGCTGAAAAATAGATAGCGCGACTATACTATAGGCCGCATCATAGGCCGTCACTTTTTTATTCTTAGTGTGCTTAGCAGCAGTATTCTCTAAATCATACTGGTCGATAAAAGTGCCGAATTGTTTATTAAAATGAAGGCTGACCAAGTTCTTAAAAACCGCATTAGATAAATTGCTCGCCATAGAAAATGCATCATTAGCAAGCACGTCATTACTTTTATTTTCATCGCGATTCAAAGGTTTAGTCGCAGCAAAAGGCGCACCATCAAATACCGCAGCAAAGCCTGGGTTTTGCGCTGTATTTGCAAAGCGCTGATCACTGAAAGCAAAATATTCACTCAGTGGCCATAAAAGCATCCAGTTATCACGTAATTGAGAACTTGAGTCAAGAATACTGAACTGAGCAATACCAGGCTTACCTTTTATACTCTTGCTTACAGCGTTGATTGCATGGGGAAACCAAATGGGAGATTTTTCTGGGTCATAATCAGGCGTGATGGTTTGACCTAATGCCTTGCCGTTATAACCCAACTCTTGCTGCAGGTATTGAAGTTTCTCTAATGACAATTCAGTTAAAATCAATCCGTTCATGCCATCTACCGCAGAAACACCCAAAGCATAATCCTTACTCTGATCCATCTTGCTGCTAATCGCTTCAACTTCTTCATCTTCAGCCGCGGTATGCATACCGCCTAAAAAGTCCTGTGACCACATCACTTCTTTCAGCAGTAATGCACCCATCGCTGCCGGTTCAATAATTTGTTTGTCTTTATCTTTTACCCAGACCAGGCTTTTATAATCTTGAACGTAAGCTGGGATGGTACTGCTTTTTTCAATTAAACTTTCACCTGCGCCATACCATTGGATCACTTCTTCAGCGACCTTGGAACTGTCCACTGGCTGGGCAAACTCAGGGGTTCCTGTACGATAAGGTAAAGAGATGAGATTAAGATTTTTTGCCAACTGATCTGTCGGCAGCTCAACCGCCTTAGCTAGTGTGGCTAAATAAGTACTTAGGGCCTTTTCACTGCCAACCCGCTGCTGATGGCGTAGCCCATTAAGGTAATTGAGGCCAAGACCCGAGCGATAATTCAACTCGTACATCGCTTCTTCAGAAAACTCGTAGCTTTCTATACCGGTGATGTAGTCAAACTCTGTCGGTTGGTTTTGCTCATTAGGATCGAGAACATCTAAATCAAGCCCTAAACTTTCAGCGAGTGGTTCACCCGACAACTCTAGCTCGGTATAGGCTAGCATGTTCGCCGCAGTGTGGAATTTGTAGTCGGCAATTTCAGCCGCGTAGCTATTAAAACTGATTACGCTGATAAACAGCCCTATATTGGACGCACAACTAATCGAATACTTCATACTCACCTCTAACGAATAAAATACCACAGCTCTGTTTTCTTACCTTGATTTACAACAGGCTATGAAAGAGCTAAACCTTATTACACATAAATTTCACTGGATTATCTTTCCGAGAAAGTAATGCAAATGATAATTAATATCAATAGATAATAAAGCTCTTTTTATTCGTTAGTGTGATTCCGTCACTTCAGCGGCTAGCTCAGCTCAACCTTAATCGACTCAATGACAGCCAAAGCTTTTCGACAAGCATGGCCTACTTCTGTGCCTCTTGCTAACGCAACTCCCATACGGCGCTGTCCAGAAACTTCTGGCTTACCAAATAGGCGCAATTGGGTATTGATTTCAGCGAGAGCTTTATCCAAACCTGAGTAATGAATATTGCTGCTTTCCCCTGCCACCAGCAATACCGCCGATGCCGAAGGTCCGTGCTGAACGATATTAGGGATAGGTAAACCTAAAATAGCGCGTACGTGCAAAGCAAATTCGGATAAGTCTTGAGAGATTAAAGTCACTAAGCCCGTATCATGGGGACGAGGCGATACTTCACTAAAAATAACATCATCACCTTTAATGAATAGCTCAACTCCAAACAGCCCACGGCCACCGAGTTCAGTCGTAACTTTTTCTGCCATTGCCTGAGCACGCTTAAGGGCAAGATCAGACATGGCTTGAGGCTGCCAAGATTCTTGGTAATCACCGTTTTCTTGACGATGGCCAATCGGCTGGCAAAAGCTTGTTAAAAGCTCCCCTTGCTCATTATTATGACGAATGGTTAACAGAGTAATTTCATAATCAAAATCGACAAAACCTTCAACAATGACCTTGCCAGCCCCCGCACGTCCACCTTCTTGTGCATAATCCCAAGCGGCATCAATTTCACTCAAGCTTTTCAAAGTACTCTGACCTTTGCCAGAAGAACTCATAATCGGTTTAACAACACAAGGCACCTTGATTTCATTTACCGCAGCAACAAAATCTTCCTTAGTGCCGGCAAAAATATAAGGGGACGTTGGAATTTCTAACGTTTCCGCCGCTAAACGACGAATACCTTCACGATTCATCGTCAGCTGAGTCGCCCGAGCGCTAGGTATAACATTAAAACCCTGTTGCTCTAGATCCGCTAAGGTATCCGTCGCAATCGCTTCTATTTCGGGAATAATATAATCGGGTTGTTCGTCTTTGATGATTTGCTCTAATGCTGGGCCATCAAGCATGCTTAACGTATAACTACGATCAGCAACCTGCATAGCAGGGGCATTATCATAACGGTCTAAGGCAATGACTTCACAACCCAAACGTTGAAACTCAATGGCAACTTCTTTACCTAATTCCCCAGCACCACACAATAAAACCTTTGTCGCGGAGCTCGAAAAAGGGGTCCCAATGGTTGTCATATTTTTTCCAAATTCTTATTGTTAAAATTTCATCATATTGCCGCTCGAGTTTTCTCGCTCGGCTACTTTTTTCATCACATCTTTTCGTTCTTCATTATTCATCGCACCCCATTTGCAAATTTCATCACAAGTACGATAGCAACCTAAGCAAACATCTTGCTCATCTAAACAACAGATATGCACACAAGGAGATTTTACGACCTCGGCCGTTTGTGGTTTTTTCTCTTTCACAACATTACCTACTGCTCTCTTCAACTTGCCGTTTTAAGCTAATACATCTTCAAGATTTAATGGCGTTAGTTCTTTCTGGTAACGCTGACCATTTTGAACATAATGATACGCACCTAACTCCAACATCTTTTTTTGCTGATCAGATAACTGCTTCTTAATCACCGCCGGAGAGCCAACGACCATCGAGCCATCCGGTATTTCCATTCCTTCAGGAATAAAAGTATTGGCACCAATTAAGCAATGACTACCAATTTTAGCGCCATTTAAGATCACCGCGTTAATACCAATCAAGGTAAAATCACCCACCTCACAGCCATGCACCATAGCATTATGACCTACCGTAACACCCTTGCCTAATGTCAACTTAAAGCCAGGATCGGTATGCAATACGGCCCCATCTTGGACGTTGCTCTTCTCACCGATGGTGATTACATCGTTATCACCACGAATCACACAGTTAAACCAAATACTGGCATTTTCTTTTAAGACCACAGAGCCAATGATACTGGCATTATCAGCGATAAAATGCGCACCTTCGATAACAGGCTTGCGCTCGCCTAATTGGTATAACATAAGGTTACTCTTATTATTGTGATGAATTAAAAACGAATCGCTATTTCGGCATCAAGATGGTTATTCATCATTTCAGTAATCATCATGGCGGTTAATCCCCAAATACGAAAACCGTCATAGTGAAAACTAGGAATAGATATTTTACCACGCTCAAAATAGTCATGAGGCTGAGTATCTAAAAAGAAACGCAACGGCACTTTAAAGACGGCATCCAGCTCATCAAGATTGGCTGTAAAAGTGATATCGGCAGGAATAATGCCTACGATCGGCGTTACAACATAACCAAAGCGCGAAACAACCTGATCAAGCTCACCGATAACCTTTACATGATGTGATTGAAGGTTGATTTCTTCTTCAGCTTCACGCAAGGCAGTAAAAACGATATCCGGATCGGTTTCATCACGCTTGCCACCCGCAAAGGCCACTTCTCCACTATGGGTACTTAAATGATCTGCTCGGCGGGTTAATACTAAATGAGGTTCCGCTTCATCAGTAATCGCCACCAAGACTCCTGCCTGAGCTAGACTTGGCTGATCAATAGTACGGGCTTCATGCTGCTGCACGCTATTAATTAATTGTTTTAATAATGTCTGACTTGTCATGCTTTCCATTTTACGTCTGATGGCTCAGGGAATACAGATAATAATCAGCCAATATTCTTGCTAACGGTTTCTAAATTTAAGCATAACGACTTTTTATTTATATTTTAATGTCATTAAAACTATTTTCTTGAACACCAAATGATATTAATTACAGCTAATATATCTCTCGACCGTTCAGTTAACACACTGTTTTTAAACGATTATTTTTAGCATTTTGCTATTAACTGTCTTTTGTAACACCCCTATTTTTTCAATGTTATCAATTGCTTACCACACGAATACGAGTTACTACAAGATTAAAAAATAGACAATTCTGCGGTAGACTAGTTACATAAATTTGCAAATAATTAAATAACTGTAGGAGTAAGTTAATGCTTCCAAACTTTGATGAATTAATGAAACTTGCTCAGCAAGACCCCAATAAACTTGAAGTATTGCGCCAGTCTTGGGTGGAAGAAATCATTAATCAAGCCCCTGATCACTTTCAAAGACGTCTTCGTGGATTGCAATTCCAAATTGATATGGAGCGTCAAAAGGCCAGCAATCCCGTTTCTTCTTGTGTACGAATTTCACAGATGATGCACGAAGGCTTAGCGAATCTTCATCAGGTAATCACTCAACAGCCATTACCTGAAGACGCTGAAGAAAAAGATTCTCCTGCGGACATTATCCCTTTTCCCCTTGCCATAGCGGAATAATCGCTTCAAACCTGCAATCTCACCGACTGCTTTTATACAGCCCACATTAAGATGGGCTTTTTTTTGCTTTGGATTTAGCAGCCATAGCAGATTACACTAGGTTATAAGTCGTTCTTTTCCCCAATATCAGTACGGATTTTTGATATGAAGTTTTGTTCCGAGTGTGCACAGCCCATTAGCCAGGTTATTCCTGAAGGAGATAACCGTGTACGCTATGTCTGCTTGAGTTGCGATACCGTTCATTATCAAAATCCTCGCATCGTTGCAGGCACCTTACCGATATTTGAAGACAAGGTATTATTATGTAAGCGGGCGATCGAGCCGAGAAAAGGCTATTGGACATTACCCGCAGGATTCATGGAAAATGGGGAAACGACTGAGCAAGGCGCTATCCGAGAAACCGTTGAAGAAGCGAATGCTAGGGTTATAAACTTACAGCTCTATACGATGATAGCCGTGCCTCATATTAGCCAAGTTCATATTTTCTTTCAGGGCGAATTGGCCGATTTAAATTTTTCTTGCGGTATAGAAAGCCTAGAAGTGAAGCTATTTGAAGAAAAGGATATTCCATGGCAAGAACTTGCCTTTCCCACTGTAAGCACAACGCTACGTCGCTACTTTAACGATAGAAAAAATCAATTAGCCAATAGTCAAACGCCCCTGCCAACGCATGTTTTCGATATATCGATAGAAGACAGGCTAAAGCTATAAGCTATTAAAATCTAATAAATTCCAAACTTCATAAGCAGGTTCTTCATAAGGGTGAGCTTGCTTTAACCCCTCGACAACTTGCTTAATACAATCTTCTTGGCAAACCATTTCAACTCGATATTCATCGACTCGGGCTAGCGGTCCGGCAGTATTGTTTGACTTAGGGGCATCACCAATAAAAGGAGTAGATCCGGCTAAAGGGCGGAATTGCCCCTGCCCTAACGTTTGCCAGCAGCATTGGTCGTAATCACCTATTTTACCCGCTCCCGCTTCAAAAACGGCCTGCTTAACGGATTCTAAATATTGTTCCGGCACAAAAAAGGCAAGTTTAATCATGGCCCACTCCCTGAAATAATTTCACTTTCCAATGATCGTTATTACGTATTTTTTTCTAAGTCAGAAATGATGAGCATCGCTTGCTTACTATCTGCGCCACATACCCACTCTTCAGCACCAAAGTCAGTACAAACCTTTGGCCTTTCAGGCTTACCAAAGATCATACAAAGGTTGTCTTCTCCCAACTGGATACAACGCTCCCCTGCGGGTTTACCATCGGGCATTCCAGGAATAGGTGAAGATATTGAAGGGGCGATACAACAAGCACCACAACCAAGCCGACATAACATAAAACAGTCTCAATAGATTGAACGCACATTAATACCGATAGCGTTGTTTTTGTTCAAGCTTTTCCTGCTTTATTAGCCGGTCAATTGTCAGGTTATAGCGATTTGCATAGCGCTTTAATTGATACAACCGCTTTGGGTTTTGCTCAATATTACCCAAAGTACGCCAATTACGATTCAAAGGGCGAATAGAATATTGCTTACGAATTTCAGTTTGGCGGTGTGCTTTTATGCCAGGCAATAGCATTTCCTTAGCCAGTTGTACACCGACAAACTCTTTAATACCCTGATGAAAAGCCTGCTTAGCATCCAACACGGGGTTCGCAATAGCATCGCTTTGGGCTTGAAGATTTGGTGCAAAGATAGTGAAAAGGAAAATCACCTTCAAAAGAGTGTTGACCATATAGTGTCCTTTACATCATTTCACTAACCATAGTCCTTACGCGATAAAAAATCTGTTGATATTTGTTACTGACCTTTCTTTATCAGAACAATAATATACAATGCCCAGCGCTTCATCTGACTATACAAAAGAGTAGAATATATGATTAATCCAGTAGCCGTTCAATACATGTCCAAAGAAGAAATCGAACGCCTAATGTATAGCTTTAATGCCAGTAAAGGTAATGAAGAAGCTCAAACCTTTGAAGCGTTAGTACGCCGTTTATTAGCTCTCATTGAAGATCAGAAACGCTAATGCTGAAAATCGTTTACAACCACGCTGACTGGATTATTGTAAACAAGCCTACTGGTATCAGTATGCAGCAAGAGCAAGATAACCCTAGCGCTGATAGCTTATTGCAAAATGCGCTGTCTGAAGTGCAAAAGATTGATAGCCAAACCACTCGCCTATGGCCTGTGCATCGCTTGGACAAAGCCACTTCGGGATTAGTAATATTTGCCAAAAATGCCAGCGCTGCAGCTGAATTTGGCCGTCTATTTGAACAACACAAGATAGAGAAGCATTATCTAGCCATCGCCTGTGGCAAACCCAGAAAGAAACAAGGTTGGGTAAAAGGCGACATGGAGAAGGGACGAAATGGCAGCTGGTTATTAAAACGCAGCCTGAACAAACCCGCGATCACTCACTTTATATCCTGCGCGATCGAATCAAATACTCCACCGGCTAAACGTTTATATTTGGTTTCACCTAAATCAGGTAAGACCCATCAAATACGTGTTGCGTTGAAAAGCCTTGGCTGTGCCATATTAGGCGATGCCCGCTATAAAGGTGAACCGGCTAATCGTTGTTACCTACATGCTTTTTCATTGAAATTTGAGTGGCAAGGTGAACAGCAAGCGCATATATGCTTACCAACCGCAGACATGCCCACTTCAGAGCCCCAGCAAGATCACTGGCCAATACTGGATGATGTGGAGTTATTAGCGCCTTTTTTTACTAATTGATTCTTGAGTACTTGATGCTCGTAAGGCTGAATCCTGCTCATCCTCATAAAAGGCACTCGGCAATACATCAATTCCTAAGCGCTTTCCCAGTTTAATAATAAAAGGAATGGTAATCGGTGCAAAAGGTAACGCCGCAAATATACCAATGCCTAAGCCCTTCACCAAGTCGACTAACTGCTCGTTAGCCACCCGCATTTCGGCATCACTGGCTTCCCCATGGGTAAACTTACGATAAATTAGTAACATTTCACGAGTTTCTTCTTTCTCTTGAGCTAATGCTTTTTTTACCGCTAATAAATCACGCCTTAAACGCCGTTTTCCTCGCTTATGTCCTACACGAGCCAGCTTAATCGGTGATCGTATAAGATAATAGAGAAATACTCTCATCGACACTGACTCCTTTATAAATGGATATTAAGTAGGCATTATAACCTGATACTGGCCAATAGCTCATATTATGCTTACCGACTTATTTTTTACTTTACGCCCAAAAACCTTAATTATTGCTTTTGCAGTGATTTTCCTTGGGCAGCTACTATCCTATTTCGATCTAAGCCGAGCAAATATAACAACATTCGATTTTACTATAGTAGCCGCGTGCCTTAGCTGCTGCCTATGCTTACAAATTGCAGTCAATCTTGCCAACGACTACTTTGATCTCAAGGCTCATGTGGATGGACCAAATCGATTAGGCCCTAAACGAGCGCTACAAAGCAATTTAATTTCACCGTCGCAATTAAAAAAAATCATCTTTGGATTTTGCCTATTCGCCATCTTCAGTGGTGGCTATTTAGTTTACCGAGGCGGCTGGATTTTTGCTTTATTAGGTATTTTATCTTTATTGGGAGTTTATGCTTAT